>OHXA01000021.1_pt1 | contig 80273 bp, 92 predicted proteins | sample 1579861 | NCBI WGS metagenome assembly OHXA01 (sample SAMEA3882538, study PRJEB24775) | human gut metagenome | biome: human-associated habitat; feature: intestine environment; material: feces | place: Netherlands | collected 2009/2010
TTTTCTTGTATTAGATTTTCTTTTTGAATGAAATGAAAAGACATTAAATAAAATTCAAGTGTTATAGTGGGAGCCAAAGCTTGGACACCATAATCATTTCTTACTGAACTGTAACATATGCTGTTACTTTATACCAAACTATTCATTTCTTCTAATATATTTTTATACTTTATTAAAAACACAGATTCATCTTGCACTTCAACTGCATTTTGTAATTCATTTATCATAACATATACTTTACTTATGCTATATTGTTTATTTGCATCTAAATTAGTATTACTCAACAACCTAGAATATATATCTATTGATTGCTTTGTATTATTTCCTATTTCTACCCAATTTTTAGAGTCTAATTTTGCATAAGCTTTTAATATATATAATTTAGATTCTAAAATATCTTTTTTAGTTTTGTAGTTTTCTGAATTTTCTATAAATCCTATTAAATATTCATATAATTTTGATAATGAATTCAATGTTTCCTCTTTTTTCTCATTTTTAGTAACTATTGTTAAATTGTCAAATTCCTTATTAAAACTCAAAACATTTTCTTGATTTACATTTGATTTGTATAAATCTAACGTTATTGTTGGAAGTGATGAATATAATATTTCAATTTCACTTTTTATATAATCCCAATTTATTTCATCTGAATTTGTTAAAACTCCTTTTGCTTCTAATTCAAATTTTTGACTTTTTTGGTTAGTTCCAGATGATGTATCTGATGAAGTACTAGAATCTGAGCCACTACTAGAATTACTATCTTTTTGAGAATCTTGTTCTTGTTTAGAATTGTTACTACTACTATCTTTTTGCTTGTTTGATTGTTCTGAAATTTCACTTACAGATATACTATAATTTCTCGTCTGAATATTGTTCATTTCATTAAATAAATTAACTAACTTTTCTTCCAAAAAATTAATTTCTGAAGTTTTCCTTTCTTCTTCTTTTCCTTCACTGCCCTTACTTATATTAACATATAAAGCTATTGATAAAACAATAATAATAACAATTAAAAATAAATATGCTATTTTTCTATATTTTTTCAAATTTTTAAAACCTCCGTTTTCTATTTTTTCTAGTATTTACATTTTTATTTTGGTTTATTCTTTGTATAATTTCTTTTTTATCTTTTATACTAATATTAATAGATTTTTTAGGAGATTAAAATGATTGCTAAAATTACTTTATATAGTAATAAAACAGGAGAATTAAATAAATTTTTAAGTCGTTTTTATAATACCAATTTGGATATTGAAAATTCTTTAAAATGGGAAAAAGAATCTGCTAATCCTGTAGAACTAGCAGAAATTATTGGAATTTTTGTTGACAATTCAGATGATTATGTTTTAAATATGTGGCTCTCTCTTGATAAAGATGTTTTTGTAAATGTTACTTCTGAAAATGCTGATTCTATTATTCGCTATTTATATGAAAGATTTCCGTATTAATATTGCAAACTTATTATAATAATGGTATAATTTTAATATTGTTCTGCAAATAAAAACGCTTTATTAGGAGGATTGCTTTATGGATATTTTATTTGTAGCAGTTAGTGCAATTGCAGGAATTGTAATTGCAAATAGTTTAATTAACGTTATTAATAAAAATAAACATTGCTTTTTCTGCTTTGGCAGTAAACAGTGCACGAATTGCATTTTTTGCTTTTTTTGTCGAAACTGTTCAAATTGCAAAAGTGACTTTAACTGTCTCTTTTGCAAAAGAAGCAAAAATTGTACTAATTGCAAAAGTTGTAATTTTTGCTTCGACTGTGTGCACTGTATCAGCTGTATGCATTGCATTCATTGCATCAGTTTTTATCATATAGTTTCTATTTCTCTATAAGTATAGTAACTGGTCCATCATTTATTAAACTTACTTGCATATCAGCTCCAAAAATTCCTCTTTCTACTTTAATATTGTTTTTTTCGCATTCAGAACAAAAATATTCATATAACTTATTTGCTTGTTCTGGTTTTGCAGCTTCTGTAAAAGATGGTCTATTTCCATTAGAACAATCTGCATATAAAGTAAATTGTGAAACAATTAATAATTCTCCTAATACTTCTTTTAATCCTAAATTCATTTTACCTTCTCTATCTGTAAATACTCTTAAATTGCAAAGCTTTTTTACTAAATAATCAGCTTGTTCCTTCGTATCTGTGTGAGTAATTCCAAGAAATACTAAAAATCCTTTTTTTATTTTTCCTACTACTTTATTTTCCACCTCTACTTTTGCTTCTTTCACTCTTTGAATTACAACTTTCATAATTATGTATCCCTTTCATAAATATAGACGGATTGAATCCGTCTGTTTTTATCTATTCTTCCTGTTCTTTGTTATTTTCTTCTATATCTATATCTGATTCAATCGCTACTGTTTTTTCTAGGTTTGTTTTTTCTTTTTCATCTTGGTTTTCTTGTTCATTTTGTTTACTATCTTCTAATTCTTCTTGCAAGTAATCTTTTATAATTTGTTTATAACCACAATTAGGGCAAAACTTCATTTCTTTTTCTATCTCTGAATAACATTTAGGACAATGCTTTTTATCTTTTAACTCTAAGCATTGTTTTAATAAGCTATCTATTTCATCACTTAAAACATCTAATTTTGTACAATATTCTTCTATTTCATTTTCGATTGAAATTTCTCCTTCTAACACATGTTTCTCATATACCTTTTTTCCAATTTCTTCATATACATCATTTACTTGTGTTCTTAATTCTCCAATTTTAAGTTTAATTTTAGTTTCTTTTGCAATTTTTCCTGTTTTATCTGCTGTCATTTTATAAGCTTCAGAGGCCTTTTTTCCCAATTTATCAAAAAATTCCATATACTTTCATCCTTCCTTAAATGAACTATTTGCACACTGTTTACCTTTGTGCATTTATTCTTATGCTATTTTAATTCTTATCTTTTTTATTATTGGAAATTTAATCTAAAATTATTCACTTTTTTTATCACGTGTCATTAAATTTTTAACTGCCTCTGCTGGTTCTAATCCTTCATAAATAACTTTATATACTGTTTCTATAATTGGCATATAAACATCATTTTTCTTTCCTAATTCATATGCTACGTCTATATTATCAATACTCTCTATAACCATTCCGACTTCTTTTTTAGCTTCTTCTAATGTTTTTCCTTGTCCTATTAACTTTCCTGCTTTTCTGTTTCTACTATGTTCACTTAAGCATGTTACAATTAAGTCTCCTAAACCGCTTAATCCATAAAACGTTTCTTTTTCTCCACCTAATTTTACTCCTAATCTTGCTATTTCTCCTAATCCTCTTGTTACAAGTGCTGCAAAACTATTATCTCCTAGACCTATTCCAGCTGCAACTCCAGCACAAAATGCAATTATATTTTTTAATGCTCCTCCTAATTCAACTCCTTTTACGTCTTTTGATGTATAAATTCTCATTTTTTCTGACATAAAAGTATTTTGTACTAATTTTAAAACATCATCATGCTTTGATGCTACTACTAATACAGTTGGAATAGCTATTGATACTTCTTCTGCGTGACTTGGTCCACTTAAAACTCCTATTTTTGCTGTTGGCAATTCTTCTTTTATTACTTCGTCTAATGTTTTTAAAGTCTCTTTTTCAAACCCTTTTCCACATATTATAATTGGTTTATTATCAACATATTGTTTATATTGTTTAAATGTACTTCTTGTAAATTTTGAAGGTGTTACATGTAAAATAAATTCTGCATCTTCTATTACTTCTTTAAAATCATTTGAACATTCTATATTTTCTGGAATTGTTACATTTGGTAAAAACATACACCTTTTTTCTTCATTTATTAATCTTTTTTCTTCTTCTTCATATGACCATATTTTTACTTTATTTCCAATGCTGGCTAAGTGAATAGCTAATGCTACTCCCCAACTTCCACTACCTATAATAGCTATTTTTTTCATTTTTAATTCTCCTTTTTATTCTTAAGTATTATTTTATTATATTTTTTATTTTTTAGAACCTACTTTATTCTCTGTTCCATTTAATATCCTTTTTATATTACTTCTATGATTAAATAATACAATAACAGCTAGTAAAATGCTATATATTAAATACACTTTTCCACTTTTATCTTCTGAAAGGACAGTATAATTTGTATTAATAAATAAAGTTAAAACAGGGAATAACACAGCTGCTGCACAAGATCCTAATGATACCATTTTTGTTAATACCATTAATACTAGAGCAAATACTAAACAAATTAATCCAATTTGCCAATTGCTCATAAGTATTACTCCTAATGATGTAGCAACTCCTTTTCCTCCTTTAAATCCAAAAAATATTGGAAATGTATGTCCTGTTACAACTGCAATTCCTGCTATTTGTAATAATAATTCCCTATTCATATTTTCTATTACATTTCCTAATAAAATAGCAATTCCTATAGATACTACTCCTTTTAATATATCGCAAATAAGTGTTATCGCTGCTGCCTTTTTTCCAACTGAACGAAGCATATTAGTGCTTCCTGCATTTCCACTTCCTTTTTCTCTAACATCAAATCCAGCCATTTTTTTACTTAATATAACAGAAAAGTTAATACTTCCTATTAAATAAGCTATTATAGCCATTATAATATATACTACCATTTTAAATTCCTCCTTTGATTATTAACATCCTCTGAATTTTATTAAAATACATATACCCTAATTTATACTTCTTTTTCTAATTTTTCTCTAACTATAATTCTTACAGGTGTTCCCTCTAAACCAAATTCTTTCCTAATTTGATTTACTAAATATCTTTCATAAGAAAAATGGAATAATTCTTTATCATTTACAAAAATAACAAATGTTGGTGGTCTAGTTGATGCCTGTGTTCCATAAAATATTTTCAATCTCTTTCCTTTGTCTGTTGGTGGTTGAACTATTGCAATAGCTTCATTTATAACTTGATTTAACACTGATGTTGAAATTCTCATACTATTTTGTTCTGCCACATAATTAATTAATTCAAATAATTTATGTACCCTTTGTCCTGTTTTTGCTGACACGAAAATAATTGGAGCATATGAAAGATATTTTAGTTTGTTATAAATTTCTTTTTTATAGTTTTCTAGAGTTCCTGTCTCTTTTTCTACAGCATCCCATTTATTTACTACAATAATAACTCCCTTACCTGCTTCATGTGCTTCTCCCGCAATTTTTGCATCTTGATCTGTTACCCCTTCTGTTGCATCTATCATCATTAAACATACATCTGCTCTTTCTATTGCAAGTAGTGTTCTCATTATACTAAATTTTTCTATTGATTCTTTTATTTTACTCTTTTTCCTAACTCCTGCTGTATCTATTAATACATATTTTCCATTTTCATTTTCAAATTCTGTATCAATTGCATCTCTGGTTGTTCCTGCAATATCGCTTACTATAGCTCTATTTTCTCCTAATATTTTATTTATTAATGATGATTTTCCTACATTTGGCTTTCCTATAACCGCTACTTTTATAATGTTTTCATCTTTATTTTCTTCTATATTTTCAGGAAAACTTTCATATATTTTGTCTAATACGTCTCCTATTCCTAGTGCGTTTGTTGCCGATATTGGATATGGATCTCCCATTCCTAAGTTATAAAATTCATATGCTTCTTCTTTGTCTTTTTGAAAATTATCTGCTTTATTACATACAAGAACAATTGGTTTTCCAGATTTTTTTAACATTATTGATATCTCTCTATCTGCTGCTGTCACTCCTTGTTTTATGTCTGTTAAAAACAAAATAACATCTGCCATTGCTATTGCTAGATTTGCTTGCTCTCTCATTTGTGACAAAATAATATCTTCTGAGTCTGGCTCTATTCCTCCAGTATCAATTAAAGTAAAATCTCTTCCTCTCCAGTTTGTTTCTGCATAAACTCTATCTCGAGTTACTCCTGGTGTATCTTCTACTATTGATATTCTATTTCCTGCTAAATAATTAAAAAACGTGGACTTACCTACATTAGGTTTTCCGAATAATTGCTACAATTGGCTTCATTTTGTCTTATCTAGGATAAGTTATTATATTTTTGTATAACTTTCCCAATCTCCTTTCTTTTTTGATAGGTATAGTATATCATAATTTACTATAAAATAACAAGAGACTAATAAAATTTATTAATCTCTTGTTTTCTACAAATATTTATTTTTGCACTATATTTTTGCTATTCCTCCGATAATTTTACTATCTTCAGCACTTGCTAACCATTTTGCACCACCTGCAACAACAACCATATCTCCTTTTTCTAAGATTCCTTTTAATTTTAATTTTTCAATTCCTGCTTCTACTACTTCATCAATTGAATCTTTCTTTTCTACATATATTGGTGTTACATTCCATGCTATTGCTAATTGGTTGAATGTTCTTCTATTATCTGTTATTGCTAATATTGGACATCCTGCACCTAATCCGGCTATTCTTCTTGCTGAATCACCTGTATGTGTATAACATACAATTGCATCTGCTTCCATATTCATTGCCATAACACATGATGAATATGCTATTTTCATTTCTAAGTTATCTAATTCGTAGTTGTCATTATTTCTAAATCTCTTCCAATAATCAATTTCTGGTTCTACTCTATTTGCTATTTTCACCATTGTTTTTACACATTCAACAGGATATTTACCCATTGCACATTCTCCAGATAACATAACTGCACTTGTTCTATCATAAATAGCATTTGCTACGTCACTTGCTTCTGCTCTAGTTGGTAATGGATTAAATGTCATTGATTCTAACATTTGTGTAGCTGTAATAACTGGCTTATTAGCTTTATTTGATAATTTGATAAATTTCTTTTGCATAACTGGTGGTTCTGTAAAGTCTGTTTCTGTTGCCATATCACCACGTGCAATCATTTGAACATCAGCATTATCAACTATTTCTACCATATGTTCTAATCCTTCAACATTTTCTACCTTTGTTACTATTTTAATGTCTTTTCCACCATTTTCGTCTAATACTTTTCTTACTTGATCTATATCGTCTTTATTTCTAGTGAATGACATTGCAACATAGTCATATCCATGTTCACATGCTGTTTTTAAATCATCTATATCTTTTTGTTTTAATGCTGGTAATCTAACTGCTGTTCCTGGTAAGTTAATTGTTTTTCTACTTCCTAAACCATTTCCATGTACAACTGTACAAACTATGTCTTTACCTGCAATTTCGTCTACTACTAATTCAATTGCTCCATCATCTATTAAAACTTTTGAACCAGGTTTTACGTCTTTATATAATTCTTTATATGTTACAGATACTTTGTCTTTATCTCCAACAATATCTTCATTTACTAAAGTGAATTTTTGACCATCTTCTAATTTGATTTTTTCATTTTTTCCTGTTACTAACATTCCTGTTCTAATTTCAGGTCCTTGCATATCTAAAAGTAATGCAACTGGAATATCTAATTTTTCTCTTAATTTTAAGATTGTTTCTGTTTTTTCAGATTGTTCATCCCAACTACCATGAGAATAATTAATTCTTGTTACATTTAATCCTGCTTCGAATAATTCTTGAAGTCTGTTTTCACTTGCAGGTCCTATTGTTCCTACTATTTTTGTTTTTCTTAAATTTGATTTCATTTAAAATTCCTCCCTTAATTTAAAACCGACTATTATTATATCACAGTCTGATTACAAATTTCAACATTTTTTCACTTATTTTTTATTTTTCTTACATATATGGTTGCGTTTCACGGCTAAATTATATGGATTTTAGAAAATTAATAATATATTGTCTTTGAAATACCGTGCAAGTGACCAAACGAGCTTGTGCAAGTACAATATAGTAAAAATATATTCTATAATTATCTTTTCCAAGTTATACTGATAATATAATATTTTTATTAAAAAACTTTACTAAAAATTTCTTTTAATCTGTTATTTTTTCCTGTCAAATATAAATATCCAATTAAAGCTTCAAATGCTGTAGAATACATATAGTCTTGTACATTACAATTTTTGGGCAAATGATGATTTTCTGTATTCCTTCCTCTTCTTACTATTTCTTTTTCTCCATCTGTTAAATCATCATAAATTCTTTGTAAAAAGCTTGCCTGTGATTGAGCTTTAACATATTTAATAGATTCTATATGTAATTTATGTGGTTTTAAATTTGTTGTATTAACTAATTGCGTTCTTATATATAGCTCATATACACAATCTCCAATGTATGCCCATGTTAACGGAGACATCATATTAACTTCTTTTTCATCTTTTACTATGTTAATAAATTCTTCCAATTTTATTTCTCCTTTTTTACTAAATTAGGTTCTATTTTTTATACAGTCTTTTATTTTTTTGGAGATTCTAATGTTATTTTGCCTAATTTACCATTTTTAAATTCATCCAAAATTATTCTTGCTGTCTTTTCTTCATCTATATTTCCACCAGATATTATACAGCCTCTTTTTCTTCCTATTTCTAGCATTATTTCATATATATTAAAGTTTTCTGGTTGTTCTTTATTTAATGTATTGTCAATATATTCTTCTGTTATCCCATATCTTTGACATATTTTTTTCTTATAATTTTTTAATAAGAATTTTATTAGTTCGTATGCTATTTCTGTTCTCTGCAATATGTCTTCTTTTATTGTACCTGTAAATGCTAAGTTTAATGCCACTTCTTGGCTCTCAAATTTAGGCCACAAGACACCTGGTGTATCTAATAATTCTATTTTGTCGTTAATTCTAATCCATTGCTTTTGTTTTGTAACTCCTGGTTTATTTCCTACTCCTGCTGTTGTTCTTTTTGAAATTCTATTTATAAAAGATGATTTTCCTACATTTGGAATTCCTAGTACCATTGCTCTAATTTTTCTTCCTATTCTTCCTTTGTTTGCCTGAAGCAATAATTGTTCTTCCATTATCTTTTCAATTTCTTTTATGCAATTATCTATTCCTCTTCCTGAGCTCGAGTCTGTTATTACTGCTGGAATTCCTCTCTTTTGGAAGTATTCTAGCCATTGCTTATTTTTGTTGTCATCTGCTAGGTCTCCTTTGTTTAATACTACTATTTTCTTCTTTTTTGATATTATTTGAGCTATATCTGGATTTTGACTAGATATTGGTATTCTTGCATCTAACAATTCTATTACTATATCTACTATTTTTATATCTGATTCTATTTGCCTTATTGTTTTTGCCATGTGTCCTGGATACCACGAAATGGGGACTTTTGAAAAACTTTTTTGACTATCATTATTTTTCTTTTCTGCTCTGATTTTTCTTTTTTGGTACATATCCATTTTAATCACTTCTTTCTATTCTATCATTTAAAAAAATACTTAAAAGTATTTGTTTTTCGTTTTTAACTTGAAAGTATTATATCATATTTTTGTTTATTTATAAAGTCAAGAGCCTCAAAACATTTATCTTCATATTTGAATATTACTTTTATATTACCATCTTCACTAACAACAATATCTTCATCTATCAATAATCTATTTAGTTCATTTATTTTTTCTTTCTTTTTAAATATATTCATCCAATCAGTATCGTTATTTTTTATTGTTTCTTTTTCTTTTTCCTCCTCATATAATTCTATATCTTCTTTTATTTTTTTAATTTTATCACTATACTCTTTATTATATTGCCAGTATTCTTCTTCCGATATAAAGTTCTCTTTTAAATCTTCTTTAATTGAATTCCTTAACATTATATATTTTTCTTTTTCTTCTTCCTTTTTTGAATACAAATTAGAAATTATGCACAAAATAATTAAAACAATAATAAATAGTACTGATATTAATAATTCTTCAAACATTTCTTACTACTCCTCCAAATCCATTTATTTCCATCATTTTTTGATAAAAAAAGCAATACAAAAAAACTTTTATAATCCTTTCGTACTGCTTAATCAATTATAAATTTCATATTTTTATTTAACTATATTGACATTATAGCATTATAGCCTCCAAAAGCCAACAGATATCAGCGTATAATTTCAACCGATTTCTGCTAGAATTTTTGTAGTGTTAAGGAGGTTTTTAAAATGTTATTTAAAGAAGCAATTACTTTAAGAATACTTGAATTATGTAACAAATATAATTACACTCCAAATAAACTTGCTGAATTATCTGCTATTGCACCATCAACATTAAGAGCATTACTGGCAAACAATGTAGATAATCCAAGTTCTACAATTATCTTTAAAATACGTAAAACTTTAAAAATAGAACTTAAAGATTTTTATGACTCTCCATTATTTGATATGGAGAAATTGGAGTATTAAAATAAGAGGCTTGTAATAGCCTCTTTTATCGTTTTATAGGATATATTATTTTTCCTTAATTATATTTTTACTACATATATAAGTTATAAAGAAATAACCTCCATATATAAATATTATAAATAAAGATGTTATTATAACTGATTTTAAATTAAAACTAACACCCATTGTTTTTAAAATATTATTACAAAACATAACACCAAATATTGAATGAATTATAGCTAGTATAAGTGGAAACATAAAAAATATTCCAATTTGTTTAAAAAGAGCTTTATTTAATTCTTGTTCATCTACACCAATTTTTCTTAACACAACAAATTTTTCTACATTGTCACTTGACTCTGATAATTCTTTTAAAGCTAAAATAGCAGCACACGATATCAAAAATATAATTCCAAGATACAAACCTAAAAATGTAACAATAGCACCAAGTCCAACACTTGCATCTCTTATATCTTTCTTAGTATTAAATGTTATGATGTATTTACTAGTATTATTTAAAAATGAAGTAACATCTTTCTCTATATCATCTTGATTTCCATTATAATCAGCAACCATTTTGTTAGATATCTTTTGATTTTCATTTAAAGCATCATCTGGTAAAACAATAAACCCAATCTCTGACTTTTGACTACCCATTTCATAAAAACCATTAATTGCTTTTTTATATTTTGGTAAATATATTCTTTGATTAACTATAATCTCTGTATTTCTTTTTAAAGCTTCATTCTTAATATCAATCATTTCTTTATAGTTCCCAACAACAGCATATTGATCACTATTTAAATTGATTTTTTCTAAATTAAAATTATTAGCTAAGTTATTATAGTCACTATTTTTCATTAAAACAATATAATCATCATATCTTAAAAAAGGATAATTTTTCTTTGCAGTTTTATAATAAGTTCCTAATGTAGACTTTAAAGTAACATAATCATCAGCATACAAAGAAAAATAAACTATATTTTTAAATTTTTTAAAATCAAATCCATTCTTTGTAAAAATTTCTTCAAAACTTAATTTATAATTTTCTATTTGTTTATCAGTAAAATCATTAACTTCTAAATCAACATTTGCAGGTTTTGAAATTTCTATATCCCTTGGAGAAAATTCTATCACATTTTTATTTAAAGAATTCTTCATTGACAAAGCACTTGATAGTACACAAATCGTTATAAATAACATCAAACATATTATTGTCATAGAAAAAGTCATAGTATTTATTTTACTTGAAAACTGTCTAAGGGTGAAACTATTTAACCCTTTATAATAGATGTTCTTCATACTTATAAATATTTTTAAAAGCAAGCCCGATAAAGACCAAAACACAAAGAAAGTTGAAATAGCACCTACTCCTATAGGAACAAAAATACTATTTGCATCAGCCATTTTCTCAATGCCACCAGTAACCTGATAATAAGCAAATCCTAGTGCTATGCAAGAAATAATAAACACTATTGTACAGAACAATGGATTTTTTAATTTTATTTTTTCAGATTTTTTATTAGAATACATTAAATCTATCAATTTACATTTACTAATATTTATAGTATTAAATATCATAACTACAAAATACATAATACTAAAATAAATCAAAGTTTTAATACAAGCATTTGTTGAAAAGACGAATTGAAATCTAGTTAAATCTGCTTCAAACATATTAGCAACCAAAATACTCATCAATTGTGATAATAAAAAACCTATTCCTAAACCAACTACCAATGAAACTATACCTATTATTAATGTTTCAATAAATAATATCAAGGATATTTTCTTTTTGCTCATTCCAAGCGTTAAATAAACCCCAAATTCTTTATTTCTTCTTTTTATTAAGAATCTACTTGCATAAACAATTAAAAACGCTAATATTATAGATACAAACACGCTAACACCAGAAAGAACATTGGTCATAAGTTTTATTATTTCTGCTGTTGTTGATGATACCTTCATCATAACTGACTGATCATCTATTGCATTGAACACATAAAAAATCGCAACACCTAGTATCAGAGTAAAGAAATAGATGGCATAATCCTTTATACTCTTACTAATATTTTTTAATGATAACTTAAAGAGCATCGTTTAAGTCACCACCAAGTAATGTTACAACATCTATTATTTTATCAAAAAATTCTTTTCTAGAATTTGTTCCTTTAATTATTTCATTAAAAATTTTGCCATCTTTGATAAATATGACTCTTGAAGAATAACTTGCAGTAAACGCATCATGTGTCACCATAAGAATTGTTGCTTGTAATTCTTTATTCAAATAATCAAATTTTTCTAAAAGCATTTTAGCTGACTTTGAATCCAATGCACCTGTTGGTTCATCTGCAAGAATTAACTTTGGATTAGTAATTATTGCTCTTGCACTAGCGACTCTTTGCTTTTGACCTCCACTCATTTGATATGAATATTTATTAAGTACATTAACAATATCCAGTTCTTTTGCAACTTTTTTAATTCTTGTATCAATTTCTCTCGAATTCACATTTTGAATAGAAAGTGCCAAAGCAATATTTTCATAAGCAGTTAAAGTATCAAGTAAATTAAAATCTTGAAATATAAAACCTAACTCTTCCCTTCTAAACTTATTTAGACTATTTCCTCTTAATTTTGTGATATCATTACCTGCTACATAAATATGTCCAGATGTAACTTTATCAATTGTAGATATACAATTTAAAAGAGTAGTCTTTCCAGAGCCACTTGCTCCCATTATTGCAACAAATTCTCCCTTTTCAACATCAAATGATAGGTTATCAATTGCTTTTGTAAGACTAGATTTATTGCCATAATATTTTTCAATTTTATCAATTTTTAAGATATTTTCCATAATCTTTCTCCTTTCTGATTACATTGTAATATAAAAGATAGGATTAGTCGTTATTCTAATATTACAGAATATTACAATTTTGTAATATTTATTTTTAGTATCCAAATCTGCATAAACTTTAATCAACTTTATAAAAATCATTTTTATAAAAGATAATTGTAATTTTTGTATATTTATGTATTTCAGATTCAATAATTATCTTATGTCCTAATTTATCGCATAATTTCTTGACAATATAAAGTCCCATACCTGTTGATTTTGCCATTATTCTACCGTTTTCACCAGTGAAAGATTTATCAAATACTCTTTTTATATCATTTTTAGGTATTCCTATTCCATTATCCCAAATAGTTAGATATACTTTATCTTTTTCATCTTTTACACTGATTTTTATTATTGGATCGTTATTATTTTTTTTATATTTAATACTATTGTTTATAATCTGATTTAATACGAACTCTAACCATTTTGAATCCGTTAAAACTTTTTCATTATGAATATCAACTTCAAGATTAACTTTGTTTTCTAATAAGTCATCTTTATTTTTTAAAGCAACATCTTTGATAATCTTCTGCAATTCAATTTCTTTGATAAGATAATCTTTCTCGGCATTTTCGCTTCGAACGAAATATAAAATTTGATCTATATAGTTATCTAACTTTCTAATTTGTTCTATATATCTCTTATCAAACATATTTTTGTTGTTATGAATTAATAAAGTTAAACTTGCTACTGGAATCTTTACTTCATGAATCCACATTTCTACATATTCCTTGAAATCGGTAATACTTAAATTATATTCTTTTACATTTTCAATCATTGACTTGTTTATATCATAAAGAATTTGATAAAAAATTTCGCCATCATAAAAGTTTGGCTTATTTAATATTTCTAAAATTAAATATTTTTTATCTAACTTATCAAGCGTATTTAATATTTTTTTGTAAAATTTGTATTTCCTGAAATAATCAAAAATAATATTAAATGTTGCAACTAAAAAAAATAATATTGTCAATGCTATTTTCAAATCATTTTCCACTTTAAATGTGTTTAACATAAGAATAGCAATTATGAATCCAACAATTGACGCAGTTATCTGTACTGTTTTATCTAATAAATATTTTTTAAAACTCATAATAATTTATACCCTTGTCCTTTTCTTGTTTCAATTCTATTTTCAAGTCCAAAATTTTGTAATTTATTTCTCAATCTACTAATATTTACTGTTAGAGCGTTGTCATTGATAAACTCATCATTGTTCCATAAATCTGTCATTAAATCATCACGAGTTACTATTCTACCACGATTACTTAAAAGATATGTAAAGATAATCATTTCATTTTTAGTTAGTTCTAATACCTTTTCACCTTGTTTCAATATTCCCTTTTGTGGATTAACACTAATATTATCATAAAATAAATCGTCCATATTATTATCCATTCGTTTAAATATATTTTGTATTCTCAATAATAAGATTGTTGGGTTATATGGCTTAGTAATATAATCGTCTGCACCATAAGATATAGATAAAACTTCATCTACTTCTCCTACCCTGCTCGTAACCATAATAATAGGAACATTAGATTCTTTTCTAATTTCTTTTAATAAAATTTCACCATTTTTATTAGGTAAATTAATATCCATTAAAATTAAATCAAATTTCATATTTTTTATATTTTCTTTAACATTATCAAACTTTTCTATAATTAATACTTCATACCCTGAATTTTCTAACAAAGATTTTAACTCATTTCTGATGATTTTTTCATCTTCTATAATTAATATTTTTTTCATAGTTTGTCTCCTTTCATAATTTGCTTTTTTAATCATTCATATTATATCACTTTAATTTTATAAATTATAATAATTCAGAAAATTAAATATAATTATTTTATAATTTTTTCTGCTTCAACTTTATCTAGGTTACCATATTTAATCATTTTATTTATAACTTGCCTCTGTCTTTCAATTGCTAAATTTTTATTTTGAATTGGATTATATAAAGACGGAGCATTTGGGATTCCTGCTAGCATAATTGATTCACTATCATTCATATCTTTTGGTAATTTATTAAAATAACCTAAACTTGCTGACTTAACAGAATAAAATCCATTGCCAAAATATGAAGTATTCAAATATAATTCTAATATTTCATCCTTATTATAGTTACTTTCTATGCTAAATGCCATAAAAATTTCTGCAACTTTCCTTACTATTTTCTTATCTTGTGTAAAATAGATATTCTTGGCTAGTTGTTGGGTAATTGTGCTTCCTCCCTCTACAAATTTCATTTTTTTTATATCATTTACAAATGCTCTTCCAATAGAAATGACATCTATCCCAAAATGTTTGTAAAATCTATGATCTTCAACTGATACAACTGCTTTTAAATATATTTGAGGCATATCATCAATTTTTGTATAATCTTCTTTTTGCCTAATTGTTGTAATTTTATCCTTTAATGGCATTTTATTTATGGCATTCTTATACATTTGATAACCACTACAAATAAAATAACTTCCTATACAAATAAATATTAATAAAATTGTTATTGCAATCTTTTTAACTAATTTCATATAATGCTAATCCCTTCTTTACTAAAAAGTAATTTATTGCAGTAATATTATCATTTTTTATCATATAAGTCGTCATTCTAATATTACTCAATATTACAATTTTGTAATGTAATTTAATTATGTATCAAGGCTATTTCATAATTTTAGAAATAACCTTTTTTATTTTAAAATATAGAATTAGTATTTCTATACTTAATTTTAAAATTGCAATTAGCATACTTACTCAGCCTTAAAGTAGTTAAATTACTCTGAGGATCAACATCTACAACTAACACTCTTTTTCCTTGTTTAGCCAATGCTACACCAAGATTAAAGGTTATTGTTGTTTTACCAACTCCTCCTTTCTTTTAATTTAGCCACCTTAATTTAATAAGATGGCTATGTATTCCATTTCTGGCATAAAAAAAGAACTGACCATTTTTAATCAGTTCAAATATGTTTAATAAATTTTATTTAATTTTAAAATTAGTTCATCAATAGGTTCTGTATATATATCCTGTTTTAATTTATCATTTTTAAATTGTATTAAGGCATTTAAAATTATGTTAGTTTCTATATTCTTAATAGGTAGTTTTATTTTTTTCATTATAACCACACTTCCTCTGTTTCTTATCTATATTATATAGGAATATGGTTAATAAGTTAATTGTGCAATTTAGTAAAAGTTTTTCATAACTCCTACACATTTATTTTTTTAACATTTTTCAACAAAAAATATGTTTTAAATGTAAAAAGAGATTTTATTTTTTTCCTTTATTTTCAAGGGTTTAATAGTGTTTTTTCATAACTCCCCACTTACCATGAAATGGAGACTTTTGGAAAACTTTCTTGATTATTATTATTTTTCTTTTCTTCTCTCATTTTTCTTTTTTGATACATATCCATAAATTATCACTTCCTTTATTTCTTATGCTTGTTTTTATTTTTCAAATTAACAACTCCAACATTAAATGTATTGGATATGACTTCAAATAATTCATGATTATTTGTCATGTTAATATATCTCATCTTCATAAATTTATCATTTATTTCATACTCATTATTAGTACATAATACTTCATAATTAATACCGGTATCTTCATAAAATTTATTAGTATCATAAAAACCATTTCTTAAATAAAAATTTTTACGTCTAACACTTATATTATCAACAGGTACATCAACTGATAAAAATAATACCTTATATTTTTCTTTCAAATCCCTTAATATCATAGAACCATAGTTTTTGTTTCTTAAACTAGGTACTACTGCTAAATACATCAAGTAATATGCGTTTGTACAATTAACAATATAGCACATTCCTATCATCTTGTCATTATCCAAAATTGCATATAAATCTGAATTATTTTCCTTAGAACATTCTTGTAATATCCAAAAAGGAAATCTTTCATCTTCAGGGAATGAGTTTAAATATAATTCTTCTATTTTATTTACATATTTACTATTATTTATATATTTAAAATACATTATTACACCTATTTTATTCCCTCAAGTTTCTTATTTTCTTTATTTTCTAATTGTTTCTTTTCTCTTTCAAGTTCCTTTAAACTCTTTTTAGGTGTTGGCATTTCTTCAGGCATCATCCCACCAATATCTGCAATTGCATGTCTCACTTTTTTACCAACCTCATAATGTACGTCTTTCGCTTCTTTTTCACCTTGTACATTATCTTTTAAAAGTTTTTGTTTGGTTTGATTTATTCTAAATAAATTAGCCACTAACTCATCTTCATTCATATTATCTAAAATATCTTCTCTATAACGTAATTTTTTTCTTTTAAAAATATCATCAGCAGTTTCGCCATTATATAATCCTTTATATCCTGCATTATGAAATTCAGCCATATTTTTAACACCAGCAGCTGAAGCAACTTTTTGAAGAGTATAGTTACCTTGCTTTGTTAATTTTCTTTGATAAAACCTTTTTTCATCATCTGATAAAGAATCATATTCTTGTTCTGTTATTTCTTGTTTTCTTGTTTGAATAGCAAAATATGTTTGTCCTAAGGCAACAACTTCTTTACTTGGATCAGCATTTTGAACTATCAAATAGCATATGTATCTTGATAGTTTATAATCTTTAATAAATTCTTCTTTTCCTTTTCCAGTTTTTATTGGCTTGTTGACCTCAACAACCCAATCTTCTTCATTTGAAACACTATTATTTGCTGATAAAACTGCTTTATCTATTACTTTTTGAAAATTTCTCCAATCCTTGTATTCCAATACTTTTTGTAATTCACGTGCATACCAATATTCATTTCCATAATCATCAATATGTTTTATATTTTCAAAAGTATTGTTAGAATATTTTTTTTCAATTATCTTCATTGCTACCTCCATTTCTATTAATTATATTAAGGTTTTCTTTATGTTCCCACTCCCCCCATATTTTTATAGTTTTTTTTAAAAAAAATATAGTAAATATGTAAAAAGAATTTAGTAATTTTTTCTTTATTTATAAGGGGTGTATGGTTTTCCTTAAGTCTCCATTACCCACGAAATTGGGGCAATTTGACGATTTTTTTCTTCATTATTATTTTCTCTTTTTTCTTGTCTTACTTTTCTTTTTTGATACATATTCATAATTTTATCGTTTCCTTTTTTATAAATTGTAATTTGTCTATTCAACAAACTCTACAAAAAAATAATTATCATAATCTTTAATATTTTTCAATTCATCAAAATATATTGAAAAATCTCTACTTGATTTAAACACATTACTTTCACAATTAGTAATGTAGAAAATAGGTGTGTTATTATTGTTTTTAAAATAATTTGGAAATTTCAGATTCATATTTTCAAATTCTTGTTTTAGTTCACTTAATGATTTTTCTGTTTTAACTACTAAAACTACACGACGTGTTAAATAATCTCCATTTCCTCCTGAATCTCCAATTTTACTTTTTAATGCAATCTTATCAACATTTTCAGGCAATATAATATTATCCACTTGTTTTTCAAGACCTTTTAACCCAGTATTTGAATATACGAACAGACATATTAAAATTGCAATTACAACAATACTTATTATAATTATTACTTTTTTATTTTTCATATAATCTTTTTCTCCTCTACAACTTACTATTTATTTGTTTCATCTATATCTAAATATAGGTTTATTTCTTCTTCTGTTGGTAATTTATCTATTAATTCTTTTGGTAGTTGTTCTTTCACTTTATAAGTTGAAACACCTATAGGAATATTTGTGGATTTCAAAGACCAATCTACCGTTACTCTGTTCTTTCCTCTACATAATAATAAGCCAATCGTAGGTGCATCACATTCTTTTTTTATTGTTTCATTAATTGCTGTTACATAAAATCCTAATTGTCCTATATATTCTGGTTTAAATTCACTTGCTTTTAATTCAACAACCACATAACATCTAAGTTCCAAGTGATAAAATAGCAAATCAATATAATAATCTTGATTATCAACTGAAATTTTGTATTGATTTCCGACAAAGCTAAATCCTTTCCCTAATTCTAATAATACATTTCTTATTTTAGTTATCAAAGCTTCTTCCAGTTCTTTTTCTTTATATTCTTCTTTTAATGTAATAAAGTCAAAAATATATGGGTCTTTTATAGTATTATTTACTAGATCACTATCTTTTGGAGGTAGCATTGCATTAAAATTATTGTTACTACTTCCTATTCTTTTATGAAATTCTGTTTCAATTTGAATAGCTAGTATATTTCTACTCCAGCCATTTTTAATAGTATTTTCGGCATATATTTGTCTAATATCCTTATCTTTAATTTTTTCAATTAGTAATAAATTATGTCCCCAAGGTGATTTGGCAACAAGTTGTTGCCATTTTGTATCATCAGCATATTCTTCATAGAATAATCTCATCGACCTTATATTCCTTTCAGAAAAACCTTTCATATTAGGAAAAGTTAATTTAAGTTCTGTTGACACTTTCTTCGTAAAATTATTTCCATATTGTTTGTTTTCTGAAACAATTTTTCCCAATCTAAAATACAACATAATGAGACAAACAAGACCTGTCCCTATAATGTCCTATAATTGTTTTTGTCTGCTCTTTCGTCCATTTTTCTATCAAATTGTTCATTATCATAAAACCAATCCGTTTTTTTGTCTTTTGGATGATTTTTTCTGTTTTTATCCATCAATAAGTCTAATAATACTGATATTGGTAATATCATTCCTATTAATGATAGTAATAAATTCATATATAAATTTATGTCTATATTTGACTCTACTGCTGATATTAATGTTTGTAAATTATTTACTATATCAACTCCAAAATACATTCCATATGCTAATAAATATATAAGTCCTCCTAACATTTTTCTTTTCACTACTAATATTACACATACTAACACTACAAATAGTAATATGATTTCAACTTGTTGATTTAGTGGCTTAAGTGCTCCTAAATCCCAATTAAGTTCGGCACTTACTGCTACAATAATTCTCAATATCCAAAATAGTATCATAAACATAACTAACATCCATGTTGAAAAGTTCTTCATTTTTTCCTCTCTTTCTATCAAAAAATGTAATATATTTTGATATTTTTTTATTTTTTCTATTGTACTATTATGCAAAAAAGTGAAGTCAAGATTTTTATTTTCTTTCCTTCACCTTCCTACCTTAATAACCTATTTATATTGATATATAATTTTATATTTTTTAATCAATTTGATTAATCAACGAAATCAAAATCATCTTTGAATTTTTCTTTAAATATTTCAAATACTTTGTTTAAGATTTCTTCGTCTTCAATACTTACATAAGATTCTTCGTCTGAATCTTCATCGTCATTATCTTCTACTTTTAATATTACTACTTCTCCTTCTTCTTCTTCACCTTCTACTGTAACTGGTAATAATACTACATATTCCTCATCATCTAATTCAACTAAATCTAAAAATTCAAATTTTACTTCATTACCATCCTCGTCGTTTAATATTACTATGTTATCTAATTCCTCACCTTCGTAATTTTCGTTCATAATTTTTCTCCTTTCAATTTTTTAATATTTATTTATTTTTTAAATATAATATCGTATTTTTAATTATTTTGCAACGTATTTTTTAATTTATTTAAATATGTTTCTAAAATATAAACCGCAGATATAGTATCTACTATATTTTTCTTTTTATTCTTGTTCACTTCCAAAAAGTTCATAGTTTTATGAGCTTCTACTGTTGTTAATCTTTCATCTATAGTGTGAATTTCCATTTTATTGTATTTACATTTTAACTTATGAACAAATTGCTCTGTTATTTTAGCTCTTTCAGACATTGTTCCATTCATGTTTAATGGCATTCCTACAACGATAGTATCTACTTCATATTTTTCAAATATTTCATCCAATCTTCGCAATATTACCTTATCAGATCCATTTCGTTGTATAGTTTCTAATCCTTGAACTGTTATATTTAGTTGATCTGTTATCGCTATTCCGACTCTTGCTTCTCCATAATCTATTCCTAAAATTCTCATTTTAATCTTCTAATCCTATATAGTTTTTTACCATTTTTTCAAGTAATTCATCTCTTTCAATCGTTCTAATTTTGTTTCTAGCATCATTATGACTTGTTATATAAGTTGGATCTCCTGATAATATATATCCTACTATTTGATTTATAGGATTGTATCCCTTTTCTACTAATGATTGATATACTTCTTTTAAAACTTCTCTACATTTTGTATTTTCTTCTCTTTCCACCTTAAAATTCATTGTTTTATCAAATTCCATTGTCTTAACCCTCCTCTATTTATATATTAGTTATGTCACTTTCATTAACATCTGCTGTATCTAAATATTTTTCTAATTTTTTTAGCACTTCTTCTAGTCCTGTTCCTTTATAATAAGAAGATATTACAAAGTTCAACTTTGGTATTGCTATTTCTTTAGTATTTTTAGATAATTTATTTTTTAATTTTGCATCTAAATTTAAATGTTCTATTTCTTCTTCCGTTAATTGTATTTTCATGTTTTCTACTTTTTCTTTAATTTCATTTAAAAAGTCAGCCACTCCACTTGCTTCAACTCCTGAAAATGCAATTACAAATTTAGGTCCCATATATCTAACAAATACATATTCAGATGATATATTTTCTCTTATATAATTGCTTATTTGAGTTATAACTTTATTTCCTAATTCTCTACAATATTCTTGATTAATTTGTTGTATATTAATTATTTTAAACATACACATTGTAGATATTGTATATTGATCAATTATTTTCTTACCTTCTCCATATAAATATTCTTCTGAATATAAACCTGTAAATAAATCCTTTCTAACAATAGACTCTAAAGTTTTCTGATGTACTACTGTTTTTAAAACAGAAACAATATTTTCTTTAATAACTTCTAATACCGTTGTGTCTACATTATCGAAATCATGTGGAGTTCCACTTTCTATGATCCAATAACCAATATAAACATTATCTATATATAAAGGGAAAAATATAGCTGATTTAGCTCTTCCAAATTCCATTTTTTGATAAGGAAGTCTTTCGTTTTCATTATTAACTGTTACATATTTAGGTGTTGCAGATTCAATGCTATCTTTAAACATATCTACATCATGTAAAGATCTTAATGCATCCCAATGCTTTTGGTCAACATTAGATGCTTTAACTTGATATTCAGTTCCATCAAATACTACGATAGTTGAATATTTAATTTCATATCTATCAATTAAAATATCGTTTATTTTCTTTATCTTTTCATCTACTGTTGATGTTTCTCCTATAGCATTCATAAAATCTTGAACAACATATAAATTTGTAATTCTTTGATTCATATTTTTAAATTTCTGTATTTTTTTGTGTATTGTTATATTATAAATTATTAGTCCAACTACAATAAGAACTAATATTCCAACTATTATTAGCATCGTCACTTTATTTTTTCCCCTTTCTGTTTTTATTTAATAATTGTTCTTCATTTGATTTAATGTATTATTCATATTTGGAGTAAAAGTATTATTCATATTATATCCATTAGCTGTAGGTGGTCTATAAGTATTTGTTTGTGAATAAACCATATTTGCTAGTTCTTTTAATGTTTGCATAAATATTTTAGAATATCCTTTTAGTGAAATATTACATTCTATAATATTTTCTAAATATTTTATATAAGTTTCTTCTTCAAAAGGTATAGCAACATATTTCATCAACGTCCTATCAAATAGTTCTGTCATAAATGACATAGCAGGATCATTATAGTATGCCATTCCTCCAATAATAGTTTTCTCAGTTATTCCTCTAATTTTTACTGTTTTATTTAAAATAACTCTCAATTTTTTTTCATTTAATATATTTTTAGCTTTTAATTCTCTTAAAAAAGCTGTTAATGGCTGAATTGTTAATACATCTAAAGTTTGTACCAAATATGTTTCTTGAGATTGTTTAAAATATCCTACTGGAGTTGAAAAATCTGTATCAATCAAAATTAAAGAATGTTTTTTTAACAAAGTTTCTAATATTCTGTCTACATGGATAATTGCATCTCCTTCTTCTGGCAAAGAAGTATACACCGTTAAATTTTTATTTACAGGTATTCCTGTTGCTACCCCATTAGCAAGTCCATCAATGCTTCTAGTAGCAATCTCTCTTAATTCTTCTTCATTTTTTGTATAAATATAGTATGAGTTTCTATTTTTAGTTGTATCTAATATAGCTACATTGATTCCTGCAGAAGATATTAATTCTGCTAAATTATTAACAATAAATGACGTTCCATTTTTACTTGTTCCTACAAAAGTAACTATTTTTTTATCTGGTGTTAATAAGCTTGAAAGGTCAACATTTTCTATTTCAGGCTGCATTTGAAATCTTTGTTGTTCTTGATTTTCTTGAAATTGTGATTGCCTTGTAAATCCTGTTCTTTCTTCAAATTGTGGTTGTCTCATATTTGTACTTTCTTGGTATCTAATATTATTTTGAGAATCAAATCCAGGCAAGAATTCTTCTGATTCTTCATTTTGTTCAAATCCAGGTAAAAATTCTTCTGGTTCACTATTTTGTCCAATGCCTGGTAAAACTTCATTTTCTATATTATTTGTATTTCTTGTTATTGGATCATTAGAAGCTTCTGGTAAAATTTCTTCTTCAAATCCTGGCAAAATTGTATCTTTATCTTCTGGTTCCATTGGAATAACAGGTGGTTCTATTTCTTGTTCAACTGGAACAGGGTTTTTTCGTGGTCTACCTCTTCCTCTTTTAACAGGTATTGCCTGTTCTTGTACCTCTGGAATAGGATTTTTTCGTGGTCTACCTCTTCCTCTTTTAGGTTGTACAATTGGCTCTTCTGGTATTATGTTTTGTTCTATTGTAGAATATTTTTCATTTTTTTTCTGCTCTTTTATATTTCCGTTATTTAGCTCTAGTTTTTGATAGTTTTCTTCTTGTTCCGGTTGTGGTTTAATTTTAGATAGTTTTTTTGTACTATTCATATTGATTGATGATGGTATTACTACTGGTTTTGACATTATTCTGTCTTTAGTTTTTGGCATTAATAATTTTTCACTAGGTCCTTCAGTAGTTTCTTTTTTAGGCTTTCTTAATTTATCAGAAACACTATTATTAAAAGACATTATTTGTTGATATCTTGGTGATCTTTCCTCTAGTACTGCTCGCACGTTTAAAGGAAGAAATTTACTGATAATTCTTAGCTGTACATCATTATATTGTGCTGCTATATTATTAAAACTGTCTACATATCTATCTTCATTTTTCCCTAGTCTTTTATAGTGTGCAAGAATATTTTGTATTTCCATTTCACTAACATCATTTTCATTTTCACTTTGATAACTTACATCTTCAGAATCTATTTTATAATAATTTTTTGCTTCTTTTTTAGAACGAGGTCTATTGATTAATCTGCAAACTTCGTCTACACTTCTGTCTGTCCCAATAATTGCATTATAAACTCCAATTCCAAATAATTTTACTAACATCTGTTCAGATTTTGCTCTTCTATCTGAACAGATTAAAATAATTGGTATATCATTACCTCTTGAATTTGAAGCCTCATCGCTTATACTATCTAATTTCTCAAAAATAAACTTATCTATTTGATCATATTGTGTATTAGTAAAAGCTTCTAAATCTTCACTTATTACTACTCTATCATAAGTTTTATCCTTTTGTAATTCTTTTAATATTGCATTAAAGTAATAAACATTTTTGTAAGAAATAATCTGTTTATATTCCTTTTGATATTTTTTTACTATCGACTCTGATATTTCTTCATTACTTACAGCAAATAAAACTTTCATTTGTTACCCCCTTCCAAATTTTACAAACACAGCAAATGCTAACGGTAAAATTTGGCATATAATTAATATTGTTACAAAGCTTACAATTAAAGCCATTCCCTTTTCTAGTGTGTCCAACTTTCTAATTCCTATCACATATTGATGAATTGCTCCAATTGCAATTCCTAAGAAACATAACGGAATACTGTAAATTCTAACTAAATTTAATATGTACGCTACAAATCCATAAGCATCTGATCCATATTTTTGTTTATAATCTTCTAATGAATTCATTGCATTTTCTTTTATTTCTATTATTTTGCTCGCTGTTTCATTGTCTATTGCTTTTTCTGCTGCATATGTTTTATTTATGCATAAAAATATTCCAATTAATATCATAAAAATTGTAACAATTATTATTGTTTTTTTCATTTTATTATGCCCCTTTCTTAGCGTTTTTTCGGCAAAATCTTCCTTATAAGCATTATACTTTTATATAATACAATAAATTATAAAAAATAGCAAGAATTTTTTACAATTTATTATATAAATATTTCATATATGTATAAACACCATTTGCCCAATTTTTATCTGTAGCATACCTTTGATTAATACCTTTTAAATTAGCTCCATTATAATAAGTTCCTATTGCCTTTTCTCCGCCATATATACTAGTTCCTGATGGATTTAAATAATATTTTACAAACACTCTTGAAATCAAATCAATACATTCTGAATAATTTGAAAAATTATATGCTCCATTATAAGGATTAGAGTCATAAGCTCCGTATCCAAATAAATTTTTCTTCTCTATCGCAATTTTAGAAGTTCCCCAAGCGCTTTCATGTATTCCAACTGCTGCAACAAATACGCCATTTATATTATATTGTTTTTCTATGTAATAAAAATATTCTGCATTATTAGCAAAAATTTTATTTGTATCTTTTGAATCATTTAAAACTTTTTTGAATTGTTCTAGACTAAGTCCACTTGGTTTATTTAATGCCATACCAAAACTAGGTTTTAATATAGAATTTGTTGAATTAGATATGTTTGTTTCTTGTTCGTTTTCATTATCTTTATTAATATATGTCGTATTCTCTATTTTTACATATCCTGTTACATCAGAAGAAGATATTTTATACCAATCATTTTGTATTGATATTATTTTTAATTCTTTTCCTTTTACCAAAGTTGCTACTTTCTGCGTATTTTCATTTGGTTCTGTCATAACCTCAGCTCTATCAGAAGTTACATAAACAACATCTCCTATTTTTACCTTGTAGTTACTTTTATAATTATTAGTACCCACTTCTACAATTTTATTAACAGCTGCTTTTGTTATTTTACTATTAACTTGTTCTTCTGATATCATCTCTCCATTTTCATATGTTTTTTTCTTAGTTATTTGTTGTTTACCTTCTCGTCCTTCTTGAATAACTTGAATTACCCCTTTTGATAAATTGCTATTTGTTTGATAAATAGTAATATATTCTAGCTCTACTTCTTCTGTTATATATTCTTCTTTTTGTTTGTTTTGTGTATTATTATTTACTATTTCATCTAAATTCATCAATTTTGCATTACTTATTTTTATATTGTCTGTTTTAATATTGTTCGTTTCTTTAGCATAAACCTCATTTTTATTAAAATAATAGTTATAAAATGAAATACAACATAATATAATAATAGCAAAAGAACAACAAATAATTATATTCTTCAATGTTACTTTTATATATTTTTTTCCTTTATCTTTTGATTTCATACTATCACCTAATATAATTCTACCTTTTTGATCTATTTTTGTCAATTTAAATTTATGGAATTTTCACTTGATTTTATTTTTAAATTATACTATTATATATTTGCATTTACTAAGGAGGAGTTATGAATAAGAAAAAAAATTTATTAATTGTTATTATTGTAATTTCACTTGTCTTTATATTTTTGGTTGGTTTTTTTATTTTTAACAGACATATGTTAAAAACCAACTTTGAAAACGATATCTTACCTTTTGCAAGAAAAAATCAAAATACAATTTTTAAGATTAATAAGATTACTTTTTTTAGTAGTTGTGATGCAAAAAATAAAACTGCATCTAATTCTAATTTTACAATTGAAGATTTATATCAATATACAGATATTGCTTTGTTTATAACTAGTACATCTGAAGAAAAGACTTTTGAAAACACTTTAAAAAAAGTATCTATTAATAATATAAAATTCACTTCATCTCCTACTTTAGGCGAACCAAAGCTATATTATAAAAACATAAACAATTTTGCCAAAAGTGAAATATCAGAAGAAAATTTAATAAATGAAAATTTGGATTTTAATATAACTTCTGAAGATGAAGTCAATCTAGACAAACCTACTCTATACAATAATTTAGCTAATCCAATCGTTCTTAGTTATATTAATCATAATATTAAAACCGATTATACTATTACTGATACATCAACGCCTATGACTTATGACGGTTCTTTATTAAAAAGATGTAATATATTATTAAATAATATTGCTTGTAGCTTTTCATTTGACGTTTATGTAACAAATAATCTAAGTCAAGAATTCAAATGTACAATATATATTGACATTCCATTAGACTTAGGCAATCAATCCATTTATAATGGCAATATAACATTAAAAAAAGATACAAATTTTAATTTTTATAGATATAGGTAGAAAAACTTATAGGAGGAAAAAATGAAGAATAAACCTAATATTTCAGAACAACTAAAAAAGAAATATCATAAAACAGAAGAAGTAACAAATTTTAAGGACATGCTATATAGATCTGGTGATATTTATCGTAATAGAATCGCTTTTAAAATAAAGGATTCAGATGGTAATATAAAATCAATTACATATGAACAATTTAAAAATGATGTTGTATATCTTGGTACAAGCTTAATTGAAAATGGCTTTTTAAACAAAAGGATTGCTGTCATAGGGAAAAATAGTTATAAATGGTGTGTTTCTTATCTTGCAGCATCTATTGTAGGAATCGTAGTTCCTATTGACAAAGAACTTCATACTGATGATGTTATTAATTTTATGAATGTTTCACAAACCGTATGTATTTTAGGCGACAATAAAAATTTGCAAAACATTTTAGAAAACATTTCTAAAGTTGAAAATCCAGATACTAAATTCATTACTTTTGACGAAAAATTTAATATTTTATTAAATGAAGGTAAAGCTGCTTATTTAGATGGCATAACTGATTTTGATTCTATAAAAATAAATCCAGATGAATTACGTATTCTGCTTTTTACTTCTGGTACAACTGGAAATGCAAAAGGTGTTTGTCTTTCCCAAAGAAATATATGTTCTAATATATTATCTATTTATGGAATTGTAAAAGTAAAAAGAAGTGATTTGTTTTTTTCTATCCTTCCTTTGCATCATACTTATGAATGTACAATTGGATTTTTACTTCCTATATATAGCGGTGCTAGTATAGCTCATTGTGAAGGATTAAGATATATTGCAAAAAATATGCAGGAATTTCATCCTTCTGTTATTTTATGTGTTCCATTATTATTAGAAAATTTACACAAGAATATTATAAAAAACATGAATAAGACATTACCAGATAAATATAAAAAAGAAAACAATGAAAATCCTTTTTCTTCTTTACCTTTCTTTATGAAAAAAATAGTAAAAACAAAGGTAAAAAACACATTAGGTGGTAGATTACGTGTATTTATTGTAGGCGCTGCAGCTGCTAATCCTACTATTGTTTCTGATTTTAGAAATTTAAAATTAAATACTTTACAAGGTTATGGTTTAACAGAATGTTCTCCCTTAGTTGCTGGAAATACTGACTTTTTCCAAAAAGATGACAGTGCAGGACTACCTATTCCTAATGTAGAATATAAAATAGATTCTCCTAACGAAGAAGGTGTTGGTGAAATTATTGTAAAAGGTCCAAACGTTATGCTTGGATATTATGAAGATGAAGAAAAAACAAAACAAACTATTATTGACGGTTGGTTTCATACTGGTGATTTAGGTAAGATAGACGAAAATGGTTATTTATATATTACTGGTAGGTGTAAAAGTGTTATTGTTACTAAAAATGGTAAAAATATATATCCGGAAGAAGTTGAATATTATCTAAATGATAGTCCACTTATTTCTGAATCTTTGGTACTCGGAATTCAAAAAGAAAATGATGATGAAACTTATATTAATGCTCAAATATATCCTAATATTCAAGCTATTACGGAATATTTAAAGGGTAGTGTTCCTACTAAAGAGGAAGTATGGAAAGTTGTTTCAGATGTAGTAGCAGGTGTTAATAAAAAACTTCCTAATTATAAACACATTAAAGGCTTTGATATACGTGAAAATGAATTTGAGAAAACTACAACGCAAAAAATTAAACGCTATGGGAAAAATATGAAAATTGATAAAAATGATAAATAAATAGAAAACCAAATATAATATTTTAATATATTACATTTGGTTTTTTATTAATGTCAAAAAAAGAAGTAGCATATATTTTAAGCTACTTCTTTTTTCAGTATAAACATCCATTCACCTCCTATTCCCTTTTAAAATTATTCAATAATAAGTTGCACATACTCTACATCTTCCTTATTATAAACATGTTTATCTGTTGATTTATTTTCATCAAACTCTGGCTCTGGTTCAAATATTATTGATGTTACATATACAGTTTCTTCTGTATCTTCATACATATTTTTAAATATAATATTTTCTTTATCTTCTATGTCTTTGTAATATTTTTTCCATCGTAATATGCTATTAAGTAATCCTCTTCAATCTCACGGTCTGATTGCCTCCAATCTGTTAATTCTTCCAATTCTTTTAGTAATTCTTTATCTGTAACTTGTTTTAGAGAAAGTGATTTGTTGTCTTCCTCTGCTTATATAACTACATTTTAAGGCAACAACTATGTTCATATTTCATAATTATTTTCTTCTTCAAATTGTTTGTCCCAATTTTTAATAAATTTATATAATGATACAGCCTTGCAGTAACTGTCTTCCAAACCACCAGTACAACAATCTACAGCAAAGTATTCATTAGTTATGAAATTATAGCAAAAATGATTACCTCCTAAATCTCCTCCAAAAGCAAAACAATTAGGAAACCACTTAAAAATTTGATAGTCATTATTATAATCTGTAAGTTCTTCTAATTTTATAAATTGCATATATGAATTTTTGCCTACATCTCCTTCGCCACCATTATGTTCGTGCATAAATTCTAGGTAGTCTCTTGGTAATTGCATACCATTTATTTCTGTTATATCACAGGTTGTACTTTCATTAAATTCAAATTCTTTAAATAATTCTTCCATATCTTTAAACCTTTCTTTTCTCCACAAAAATTTCCTTATTCTTTTTATCTATCTCAAATTCATTAGAAGATATCCTTATAAGTTCTGTTCCTACTGGATTATCAATATAATTCCAAATATCTGGATCTAATTGATATACATCTTGTACATGTACTAATAGGCAATTTTTATTATTATTAAGGTATTTATCGTCTTCATTACCAGCTAAAAATTGCCACCCACTATCATTTTCGTTCATAGCTTCCTCTCTACACATATATCCAACTTTCCAGCCATCCTCTGATACTTTTTTAGAAAGATACGCCATTTTATTTAACAAATTCATTCTATTTTTAGTTGGCTTCATATATTGTTCAGAATCTTGAAATTTAGTTATTTCTTCTTCGGTTATCTCAACATCCATATTGACTTTATCTATACTTTCATCCCAAATATCCTTGTCTTCTGTCTCGTTTTTTAATATTACAGCTAACTTAAATAATTCATCTTCTATAATTTCTATTGAAGTTTCTATTTCTTTAATGAGTTTATTTCCTTTATCTTCATAAAGGTATAATACAACTTTTCCATTAGCGTAAATTAATAATTTCGCTGCTCCAAGATTTTGTTCATCATTGTAAAATACCATAAAACTAGGTAAATGTTCATTGACATACCAATCAAATTCAGTTCCATTTTTTCCATTCATATAATAAACTGTACCATTTTCTTCTAAATCACTTGGTTTTACTTCTGGTAAGTATTCGTTTATATTTTTTTTAATTATTTCTTTTATTTCATTTAGAATTCTATTCATAAACTTCTTCTCCTCACTATTTTCTGCTTGAGTTCCTCTGTTCATTATTAATATTCTATTTCGCTTAAATATTTTTTCAATTCATCAAGCAATTTATCAGCATATATTGATTTAAATATTTCTTTAATAGCATTAATATGATTTTTATATCGTAAGATTTTAATGATGAACTATCTAAATTTGTTTTAAATTTTTCATTTTTCAAATTTATAACCATTATAGTTTCTCAATAATTCCATTATATTGCTATGCGGATACTCATCTGACTTGCCATATCTATGTTCATTTCCATTGGAATCTTTATAATAAAAATCGATTAAATCATCTTCACCTGAACTAGTAGCACAAATAAATATCATTATTGTAACATCATCTTGTATTTTCCATTCAATAGTATCATTCCTAATAATTCTATAAGTTCCCTTAAGTTTATGTTTTTTCATCTCATAAAGCAATTCATTTGATAATGAATTTAATTCTTCATTTATTTCATTTTCTATTTCTGTCTTCTTTATTATCTTTTTTATTTTTTTATATTCTTTATCTGTTAATACTTTCCCCAATACACCATAATGTAATTCTTCAAATCCTGCTTTATACATAGTTTTATCATCTGGAGATGAAATGTACCACAATGCTGGTTTATCTTCTCCATTTACTCTGTAAGTTCCCAGTCTGCATAAAATTCCTTTATAATTTATTTCCATAATCACAATATCTTTTCTTAACTGTAAAACATTTTGAACACGAATATAAAAAATACTCTTTTCCAGTAAAACAAATCAAACATGAAGAAAGAGAAAAAGAATGAGATTTAAAAAGATAACAAACAAAGTGAAGGAGTTAGATTTTTTCTCCAACTCCTTGTAAATTCAATTACTTTGTACTAATTTTGTTCTTATAGATATTATTTTATTTTTATAGCTATTAATTGATTTTTTTAAATCATATATTTGTTGCTTGTATAATTTTTCAAGACCTATTCTTTCTTCTTTAGATAAATCTTTTTCCTTTATTCTGCCCATTTCAAATAGTTTTTGTAAATATAATAATTCTTTAAACTCTTTATTTTCTTCTATTTTAATATCTTCTAAAAATGAGCTTGTTTTATTATTCTCATTTTGTATTTTTACTTTTTCAATTTTTTCTTCTTTGACAAGATTTTCACTTTTAAAGAACAATCTTTTAAAGAAAGTTTTTATTTCATAAAAAATACTATTTTCATTAACAACTAATAAGCCTTTTTTTGATTTATTCATTAAAATCCCTCCATTTATTCAATAGATATATCTTCTTTTCTATTAGGTAATTGTTCTTCATATTCTTGATATAATTGTTTTGCTTGTTGTTCTTTATTTTCTAATGCTGTCTTTTCAAATTCTAAATTTTCCAATGAAGGAGATTCTTGAATTTTGCTATCATTTATTTCATAACCTAGAATTGATAATAATTCTTTTGCAGAATCTTCACCTTTCATTTCAACTAACCTTAATAATTGTTCTAATCCACCTAAACGCTTAATATCTCTCTTACTCATATTTGCAATAAAGTTTGGAACAACTTTTTTAGTAGTTTCATCTTGCTTTTCTACTTCAGGTTTTTGTTCTTTCACTTGTTCAAGATAAGTTTTAGCTGATTCTACTGTTTTAAATTGTTCTCTAATACTAGCTATTTTGGCTAATGTTTTTTCATCAGGTGTTATAAGATTTGAAAAATAATTATATTCTTTATTAGTCAAATCTTTTAACTTTTGTGGGTCAAATATAGTATATATAAAATCTTGTACATCAGGCATAAATTTATCATTTCCAGCAAATTGTTGAGCAATATAACTAATATATGAATCTACTGTATCTGTATTTCCTTCTAATTCTGACTCTCTTGCATTTTCAGGGTAAGCAAGAGAGTATGTCAACATTTCTTGAACACCTAGCTTTGGACTTATATACCTGTCTCCATCAGGATGTTCATTATCTATTACTACTTGTCCATTTTCTTTTTTAAAAGTCTGTTTTTCATAATCATATTCATCATTTACATAATATTTACCATCTTCTTCAAATGCATATTCATCATATTGGGCTTCTTCTTCTGAAATTCTCCTTTTTCCACGAATAGGATGTGTTTCTCCATCTATCTCAACATCTATTGTATCATTTTCATCTAAATATTCCATTATCTTTGAAATATCTACATCTGCACTATACCAACTTAAATTTCTTTTACAATCTAATACTCCTTTTTCAGTTTCTTCAAATCTTTTTACATAGTTAGGAATAATCATTTTAGCCAAATTTACAAATTTATCACTATCTTTCCCATTATATTTAATATTCCAGTCTCCATACCATCCCATAATTTCTAATTTCCTTTCTCAATTATATTTTATATAATTTATATCACAATACTTTATTTTTTTGCAATAAATATTACATTTGTCATAAAAATTTAATATTTTTGTAATATTTTTTCTCTGTTAAATTCTTCTTTTAAAATTGAATTTAAGATAAATTTTAAAAAATGTATTTGGCACAAAAAAAGAAGTAGCCACTGCAATACAAACTACTTCAACTCTTTTAGATGCTACTAAAAAATATCAATTTTTCAGTATAAATTTGTTTGGTGGCTTGAAGTGGAATCGAACCACTGACACGGGGATTTTCAGTCCCCTGCTCTACCAACTGAGCTATCAAGCCAATTATTAGTCAACTCATTTTTTATTTTTAATAAATAAAAAAATGGCGACCCGGAACGGGCTCGAACCGTCGACCTCTAGCGTGACAGGCTAGCGTTCTAACCAACTGAACTACCGGGCCGTAAAAACATGGTGGTCGCTATAGGGCTCGAACCTATGACCCCCTGCTTGTAAGGCAGATGCTCTCCCAGCTGAGCTAAGCGACCGTTTGTCCTTTCGACGAGATTCATTATACTAATTTTTTTTATAGTTGTCAATACATTTTTAAAATTTTTTTTATTTTTTTACTTTTTATTTTTATATAAAATATTTTACTTATTGTAAGATACTAGAAAATCCTATAATAAATAAAACATTTTATATATTATTGAATATATTTTTTTAGTTCTTCCATTGTTTTATTTTTTAATATATTATCTAACTCCTTAAATTCTTGCCAGTCATATTCTTCTACTTCTCCATATTTTACAGTATGTAAAACTGTATTGGGATACATGTATACATTATGAGGTACATTTGGCTCAACATTAAATATTTTACCTTTTTCTACCCTATTAATTTTTGTATTTCCTTCTATGTATTGTGCTAATAAAATCATTCCTTTTTGAACAATATATACTTCTCTTATTGACTTATGATAATGACTATTTTGCCAATATCCCACATTTCCTCCTTCTGCACGAATATATGCAGTCTTATCTTTTAGACATATCTGTCTAAACCTCTTCTCTCCATTTTCCATAATAGAATATTCATTTTTTATTCCACACCTAATTGCATCCCTTTTACTTATACTTTTTATATTATCACCTCTCTATCTTTTGTATTTAACATATTAATATTTTGATTATATAGTTTTTTATAAAAAAACTATATAATGTTTTATATCACAATTCTTTTACATTTTCAATATTTTTGTTAAATTTTTCCATTTTTGTGGTATAGTTTATAATATATTGATATTACAGTAACTTAATCTTTATGCATTATTCCAAGTAATTTATTTATTTCAGCACCTAATAAAACTGTATAAAAACATGCATACGTCCACATCATAATTAACATTAAAGTTGTTAAACTTCCATATGTCAATGAAAAACCTTTAAAAATATATAAATATTTTGAAAATATAAATGAAATTACGTTTAATGCAATAGAGCCGAAAACCGCTCCATATATTTGTCCTTTAAAGCTCATATCATGTTTCGGAATAAATTTGTATATAAATAAGAATATCACAAATGTAATAATCCAAAACACTAATTGAGTAAATATTGACATTAACACATTATAATTTTTAATACCTTCTAATTGTTGCTGAATAATATACTTAAGACTATCTCCAAATACTAATAAAGTTAATCCTAATACTATCAATATAATAAATATTATAGTTTCAATAAAAACCTTTAATCGCAAATACAGATAAGATACATGTTTTTCTGTATGAATTTTATATACATTTTGCAACCCACTTGTTAAAGCAAACAATCCTTTTCCTGCTGACCATATGGTAAATATTATTGAAATCGAAATAGTTCCTATTGATTTTGAATACACCTCTTCTACAACTCCTAAAACCATATCATTCATACTTTCTGGCACTATTTTTGTAATAGCTTCAAATAATGTTTGTGGTTGTATTCCTGTATATTGAATTAATGTAATAACTAATATTATAAATGGAATAAATGATAAAATTGTATAATATGCACATTGAGCCGAATATGCTCCAACATGATCATCTTCCATTAATTTAAATACTCTTTGTGCTATTATATATTTTTCTTTTATTTTTTTCATATTTTCTACCTTTCATCTGGTAATATTTTTTGTTTTGTAATATTTTTAGTTTGTTCAGTATTTTTATCACTTTTTCTTGAAAACTCCACAACACAGTTCTGTTTAACAAAATTATATACTGGTAGTTCTGTATTATCTTTTTCTATTTTTTTCAATTCTTCTCTATTATTATTTAATAACTCAAAATATCCTTGTTTATCCATTTTTTTGTTTGACTCTCTTTGTGCTTTTATAAATTCATTTTTTCTCTCTTTTGGTACTTCTATTAACATTCCTTTCGGAATTGTCATCATATTTAATAGTGCTCTTGATGTTCTTCCATTTGAATCCACAAAAGGATGAATCCTTATAAACCTGTAATTTAATTGTACCGCTCTTTTCAAATAATCATCTTTATTCATTTTAGAAGCACTTTGAACTAACTCCTGAATATCTTCTGATATTCTTTTCATACAAAATGGTACATTTTGATGTTCTACCATTTTCACATTTTCATTGTTAATCCCCACATTAACTATTCTGTATCCTGACTTATCTGAATATTTTTCCAATTCAGAGTTTTTCAAAGATATTTCATTAATATCTTTTATCGCATTTTCAATTTCATTAGCACTTAACTTAGTTATATCTGTAGAATATCCTATCAATTGAGCTTCAATATCTGCATATATTTGAGCTATATCTTGCTGAATATTATTTATGTCTGGTATTAAACTTTCTATATCTTGGACTTCTGCTGAAATAGCATCTAAAAGTTGATTAAATGATACTTTATTTTTTTCTATTGGAACCAACATATTTCCATTTGCTACCGACTGCAAAACTTCTTGTTTAAATTTATCACTATATAAATTCTCTAAATGATATTTTACAGTATTTTTTATTATTTCATCATTATAATTAGTTTGTCTTTTTAATAAAAAACTAAATTTTCTATTTATAAATTCTTTGTTTTCTCTTCCATGAAATACTCTTTCTTTAAATATTGAAACTTTATTTAAATGAGGTAATTTTTCTTTATTATCTAAAATAAAACATCTTGCGTATCTATCATATACTTCTTTTTTTATCATATCTACTATATTATTATCTAGTTTTGAAAAATCTATAATTACATTTCCTGTAGTTGCTACTCTATTCATACTCCCATCTTCCTGTTCTTGTATACCTTTATAAAGAGGGATATCTGCATCTATGCCTGTTATAAATTCATTATTTGAACACATTATATTTTTCATTGTTTCTCTTGGAATATTTCCACCATTTAAAATCAATTGTCTTACTATTTGCTCTATATTTTCTTTTATTATATCACTTCCATATCTTTCAAACGTTACTTCTCCATCCTGATCTTGAAATGCTAATGTAGATTTGCATTCGTTAATTATTACCTTTATAATCATTTCTGATTCTTCATCCATCCCAAAATCAGGAATCCTTTTATAATTTGTCCTTCTTAGTTTTTCTAATAATTCTTTGGATTTTTCTATTATCATTTATTACCTCCATAAAAGATTATATATCATATTCTAAAAAAGTCATAAATATGTGGTCTGCACCACGGAATATCATTTATTGTAGGATGAAATAAAAATTAATTTATATTTGCTCAAGCCATATTCTTGAAATTCATACCATACACTGGGCTTGTTTTTTTCAACATATTTATATCACAACTTTATAATTTTTCATAGTGTTTTGTCAATATTTACAAAACATATTTATCCTTACATTTGCTTAATTACCACAAAATCTCCAATAGAAATAATGTCAAGAGCGAACGATATCGAGTTCATTTTACTCTTGATATTATTTTTATTGGAGATTAAAATTGGTATGCAAATGTAATAAAAAAGCATCGTGTTTCCACTTACTACTTAAGTAACTACTTTAACTTTCACACCCAAATTTTGATGTTTCTTTTAGTTGCATCATTGTCACACACTCCACATGCCATGTTCATTAATTATTGAATAGTTGCTTTTTATATGTTTGGGTATAACTGACTATGTTCTGACATACAAACTGAAATAATATAATGTGTATTATACATATATCAATTTTTATTTAAATTAATTAAAACTATATTCTCTTATTTCACAATTATCTGGCAAATATTTTTCCACCTGTCCATCTTCTGGCAATTCATTAAAATAAAAATGGATTGCCCTAGCTACGCCACCATGTGTTACTAAAAGTATATTTTGACCTCTATATTTTTTCTTGATTTCATCTAAAAATAAATTAACCCTTTTAAATAATTCTGGAACTGTTTCTAAATTATCGATTTTAACTTTAGAATAATAATTCCAATATTCCGTATAATAAAAATTATCTATTTTCGTATTTGTTAAAACTCCACAATTTCTTTCTTCTATTCGATCATCATATATTACTTTTATCTTATTAGAATTTATAATATCACAGGTATGTCTTGTTCTTAAAAGTGGTGAACAAATAATCAAATCTAAATTTAAATTTTTAATTTTTTTAGATGCTTCCTGTGCTTGTTTTATTCCAATATTATTTATATCTTCATTTAATAATTTTCCATTATATATATCTAATCTATTACTATCTGTGTTTCCATGTCTAATTACATATAACTTCATTGTTACTTTTCCTCCTTATATCATTTTTGTAAAGTGTGTATATTCCTGTAAGTAATAAAATAAAATCACCTAATACCATGAACCAACTATGGTAATAAATATAATAAGAGCCGTATAAAATTCCTGTTGTTATTCCAGATATTCTAACTAATTTCATATTTGATTGCCATAGACAATATGATCTAATCATTGAACCAATTGTTGGTAATAGCGAAACCCACCCTGTCCATGAAAAATAACAATTTATCATAATTATTCCTTCAAAAATAAATAGTATTATTAAATATACAGATTTACTAAATTTATTTTTATTTATAAATATAAAAGTCCTTATTAAATTTATTATACTTAAAATTGCACCTGTAAAAGCAGATATTAAAAAATCATATATTGCTTCAAAAAAGCAGTTTAATGATTGAACATATAATGATTTTTTTCTATCTTTAATACATATACTAATACACACTGCTAATAATGCTAAAATACTAAATACCATTTTTTATTTCTCCTATAATCTCTACTTTTTATTTTGTTTAGTCAACCCATACCACCTAATATTGTATGAGTAAATATATTCTCCTCAAACAACCTCCATAAAATTTTATCATTTTTTACAAAAATAAGTGTTTTTTATCAAAAATATGCTTTTTTTGATAGGCACTGAATAGTTGATTTTCGCCCAAATATAAGGCTTTATTTAAGATTTAGAACACATACGCATTCAACATGACTTGTAAACGGAAACATATCAACAGGCTTTATTTTCCTTACGTCATATACTTCTTCAAACTTAGACAAATCTCTTACTAATGTAGCAGGATTACAACTTATATAAATCAATCTACTAGGTTTTATCTTCAAAATATTATCTATAGAAGTATTATCCAAACCTCGTCTTGGAGGATCTACCATAATAGCATCTGGAACTATTTTCCTTGCATTAATTAATTCATCTAATATTTTCTCTGTATCTCCAACTATAAACTCAGTATTATCTATTCCATTTATTTTTGCATTCTCCTTAGCATCTACTATTGCTTGCTCTACAATTTCAACACCATAAACTTTTTTTGCATATTTGGCCATAAACAAAGATATTGTCCCAATCCCACAATATAAATCAAAAATTATATCGTTTTTAGTTATCTTTGCAGCTTCTACTCCTATATTATAAAGTTTTTCTGCTTGTATTGGATTCACTTGATAAAAAGACAATGGTGATATTTTAAAAACATATTCTCCTAATATATCTTCAATATATCCTTCTCCATATATATTTATATTTTCTTGTCCTAATATAACATTTGTATTTTTAGTATTTATATTTTTTACTATTGTTTTAACTTCTGAAAAATTTTCAACAATATTTTTTACTAGTTCTTTTTCTTTTGGAATAATTTTTCCATTTACAACTAATATACACATAATTTGATTTGTCTTTATTCCTATTTTTGTTACAATATGCCTTAGTAATCCTTTCCCTGTTTTTTCATTATATACACTAATATTATTTTTATTAATATATTCCAATATAAATTTAGCTAATTGTTCCGTTCTTTCATTTTGTATATAGCATTTCTCGATTGGTATTATTTCATGTGTCCTATTTGCAAATACACCTATTACTTTTTTTCCTTCTTTATTTATTCCTACTGGATATTGTGCTTTATTTCTATAATGATACGGATTTTCCATTCCTAATGTCTCTTCTACTTTTATCTTATTTTTTAAAGTTTTGTTTAATAAACTCTGTACCGCATTTTGTTTCATTTTTAATGTTTTTTCATATTTTATATGTCTCAATTTACATCCACCACATCGTTTATATGTTGTACACTCACTATTAACTCTATCCTCTGACTTTTCTATTATTTCTAATATTTTTCCAAAAGCATGAGAAGATAGTACTTTTACTATTAATATTTTTATTTTTTCTCCTTTTATAGCTCCTGGTATAAAAATTGTAAAACCATCTATTTTCGCTATTCCTTCTCCTTCGTATCCATTGTCTATTATATCTACTATATATTCATTGTTTTTTTCTACCATATATTTTTCCTCTTTCAATTGTTAATTGTGATTTATATATTATCTAATATAAAACTAACTATTTCTTGTGTATTATTATTTTTCTTGCATTTACTTTTTTCTTCTTCTGTTAGTTCTACTAAATATTTATTAAATTCTGGCACTATTGTTATAGAATCTAATGGATAACCAGGATTTCTCTTTTTACTAGGTTTATCTACAAAATAGAACTGATCTTTGCTCCATGTATATGTCTTTTTGCCTTTTTCATTATAAACTGCCATTCCATATACCCATTTAGCTGTTAATTTTCCTCCATATTCTTTTACTAATTTTGTGTAATATTCTATCATTTCATCATCTGTTAAATATTTTCCATTTATTCTTCTTACATGTGTTCCAGGCTGTTTTTCTTCTGGCAATTCTTCTATAAATAAATTATTATCCATTCCTATTGTTGGCATTTTTGTTATATCATAATATGTCTTTGCTTTTATGCAAGCATTTTCTATAGCATTTTTACCATTTTCTTCAATCTCTATATTGATGTTCAAATCTTTTATGGTCTTCAATTTTATTCCTTTTTCTTTCAGCTTTCCTTCATAACTTTTTATTTTTGCTGGATTAGTTGTTGCAAATAAGACTTCTTTCATTTTTTCCTCCAAAATTTAATGTTTTTGATTTTTCTATATATTATCATAAAATTTGCTTTTTTAAAACTGTTATTATATTTATTTAATTTTTTTCTAGCATTATAAAATTAACTCTGATTTTTCTATAAAGAGATATTTTAACTATAACTTATCAAGTAATTTTACAAAAATATGTAAAGTTGGCAATATATATATCCACTGCAGAACCTTTACCAATAAGTTAAGCAGCATACCTATTTCGATACCAAAAAGAGAGATTATAAAATCTCTCTTTTCTCTCTGGTGCGTTAGCGGTATGAAGTGACCCACGAAAGTTGGACAATTTTTTATGCTACTTGTTCAAAATCCATTCTATATTGAATTGGACTTTTTCCTTTTAGTCTTAATTTTATACGCTCATTATTATAATAATTTATATAATCTATAAGTTCTCTTTTAAATTGAGTTACACTTTCAAATATTTTATCATAGAAAAACTCTGTTTTTAATAAACCAAAGAAATTTTCTGCACAAGCATTGTCTAAGCAATTTCCTTTTCTAGACATGCTTTGTATGATTCCTTTTTCTGCTAGACGATTTTGATATTTCTCCATTTGATATTGCCAACCTTGATCTGAATGAAGAATCAAATTCGTATTGTCTGAAATCCTTATAAATGCTTTATCTAGCATATCTTCTATTTGATGAAAGTTTGGGCTTTCAGATATATTATAACTTATAACTTCTCCATTAAACAAGTCTACTATGGGAGATAAATATATTTTTGTATCTAATACATTAAATTGAGTAACATCTGTAACCCATTTTAAATTTAGCTTATCTGCTCTAAAATCTCTTTTTAATATATTAGGTGCTACTTTCCCATAATTTCCTTTATATGAGCGATATCTTCTTACTCTAACAAATGATTGTAACCCTAACTCTTTCATTAATTTATAAACCGTTTTTCTATTTAATTTATAGCCTCTATTTAAAAGCTCGTATGTTACTCTACGATAGCCATATCTTCCTTTATTTGAATGATATATTTGCTTTATTACTTCTTTAACTTCTTCATATTTGTCTAGCTTTGAAAGTTTACTAATAATATCATAATAAGTGCTTTTTGATAATTCTGCTTTTCTTAATAGAGCCGTTATTTTATACTTTTGCCTTAATTCATAAACGGCTAATGCTTTTTCTTTTTTTGTTGGCTTGTTCTTTTTTGAACTAAGGCTTGTAATTTTTTTAAGTAATCGTTCTCCATTCTTAAATCTTCTATTTCTTTTATTTTAAAAGCTCTTCATTACTTTTATCAGATTTTAGAGAAGATTTAGAAGTAGATTTTATTGATGTATTTGAATTAGTATTTTGTTTATTTTTCTTCTTTTTCACACGATTTACTCTTACTCTATCAATTGCAATATTTCTATTATTTAGCAAATACTGAGCACCTTTCTCTTCATACATTTGCTTCCATAATACAACATTTGTAGAAGAAGGCAATCCAAAGTGAAGAGCCGTCTTTTCAAAAGATAAATGGTTAGCATACATATATTCTACAACATCTACCTTAAATTTGCCATCATATTTCTGAATTGGCTTTGGTATAAGTCCATTTTTACCATAAGTCTTATACCTATTAGTCCATACTCTTATTTGTTCTTGATGGACATTAAATTTTCTTGCAGCTTCTCTATATGAATGCTTTCCATAAACAACATATTTTACTGCTTTAAATTTAAAATCAAATGAATATTTAAACATACTGGTGAACCTCCATACTTTAATATTTTTTGTCCAATATTTTTGGTTCACCTCAATTCAAAGAATATCTTGAGCAAAGAAGGAGGTTCAAAGAAGATATGAGTTATGCTATTATACGAAATGATAAATTAACAAGAGTGGATGCACAAGGTTCATACATTCACAATGATAGAAGGTCAAAAGGTCATTCTAATAAAGATATTGATCCAACAAGAACACATTTGAATTTTTACTGTAAGAAAAATGAATTAACTTATATAAAAGAATTTGATAAAATGAGAAAAGAATACGATTTAAAAGGCACAATTAGAAGTAATAGTAATATTATGTGTGAAATGATGATAACTTCTGATAATGCTTTTTTTAATAAGATTGGTTTAGAAGAAACAAAACGATACTTCAAAGAAAGTTATAAATTTGTATGTAATTACAAAAATCTTGGAGAAAAATATATTGTGTCAGCAGCAGTACATTTAGATGAAACTACACCACATATGCATTTAGTTTATATACCAGTAATTCATACAAAAGATAAAGAAGGCAAAGATATTGATAAAATATGTTGTAGAGATTTTTGGAAAGGTAGAGATAGTTACAGACAATTGCAAAATGCTTTTCATAAATATATAACTTCAAAAGGTTTTGATTTAGAACGAGGTTTACCAGTAGAAGAAACGGGAGCAAAACACGAAAAAATTGAGGATTTAAAGAAATTGACTAATTTTGAAAATACTAAAAAAGTATTAGATAATATAAAACTAGAATTGCCAAAAACTCCAGATATAAATGATATTAAGCTAATAAAACTTAATAGAGAAAAAGTAGAAAATGAAATTATTAAACCAAAAGATGATAAAATTATGGAATTGTATCAAGAAAATTTAAAATTGCATAATGAATTATCAAAACAAGTAAATTTAGTTAATATGGCTGAAAAGTATCAAAAAGAAAGAAATTCTATACTTGCTGATAACAAAGAACTTCATAATCAAGTAAATAATATTAAAGTAGAGTATAAAGAAAAAGAATTTGATATTGAATGGAAATATAAAAGTAAAATTAAAAGTTTAGAAAAAGAAAACACTCATTTACACAAAATTATAGATAAATTCTATGAAACTGTTGATAAGTTTATAGCTTGGATTTGTCATAAATTTGGTATTGGCGAATCTAAAGAATTGGTTAGAAATTTTGAAAAAGAAACTCGTACTTTTATCAATCCAGTAGAACAGCTAAAACACGAAGAAATAGAAAAAGAGTGGGATTTGGAAAGGTAAAAAACTAATTTGTTAATAAAGACCATTTTATTATTAATGGTCTTTATTAGATATTTTGTTGATAAAATATTCAAAAAATTTTATATCATTCATATATTCTGGATGCCATTGCACTGCAATTATATTTTTATTTTCAATAGTTTCTACAATCCCATCTTCACTTTTCGCAACTACTTTGAAACCTTTAGCCACTTCTTTTACTGCTTGATGATGTAATGAGTTTATTAGCATTTGCTCTATATTATAGCAATCATATAAAAAAGATTCTTTTTCAAATTTCACATTATACCTTTCTTCTTTAGGTAATTTATGATTTGGAATATCTTGATATAAACTACCACCGAAACAAACATTTATAGATTGTATTCCTCTACAAATCCCCAATATATGTTTATTAACATTGTTAAATGCTTTTATTATTGAAAAATCTAATGTATCAATTTCTTCTGTCATCTTATGTATTTCAGAGATAGGTTGTTCATCATAATTTTTAGGATTTATATCGATTGCACTTCCTATAACAATTAATCCATCACAGATATTCACAACTTCTTCTAAATTAGTTAATGACATTACTGGAAATAATAATACATTAAGTTTTTCAAATATATCTTTAAATTCTTTATCTATATAATATTTTTCAGAACTTTTTTCAGATAATCCATATCTTCCGAGTTATTGCTAATATCATATCCTTCTCCTAAAATTCATTATATTATTTATGAAAAATCAATTTAATTTTACTAATAATTTTGCTAAAAAATGATTCTTTGTAAGTAGCTATTTCTGTATTTTCTTTTTGTGTTTCAACATATTCGGTAGACTTTTGTCTATCTTTAAATATATTGTCAGGATTATATTTTTTTCTTAATTCTTCTTGGTATTTTATCTCATTATTGCTCAATGTTTTTTCTAATTTAACTCTTTCCACATCATCACATATAAAATCTTTATATAATACTGCCAAGATTTCTTTTGTAGTTGGTAATAAATCTTGTTTTTCTAATGGTAGTGATTTATCAATATTCCAATTATATTCTTGTGATTTATTATTTTCAAAATAACTAATAAATTTCTTTGGTATTCTAGCTTTCAAGTTTGGTTCCATATATTTTAATATTTCATTTATTTGATAAAGCGAATTTGAATATTCTATATTTTCCATACTATTCTCCTTTTTCTTCTGATTTATCTTTGTCATTTTCTCTATCAGGGTGTAACCATTTTCCTATTTTATCTCTTAATGATGAAGAACTTTTCTCTACTGTTTCTGTTCTTTGTTCTGATGCAATTTGCTCTAAAGCTTCCTTATTAGCTAAATATCGTAAATCTTCTATTTCTTGTCTATGGCGATATAATCCTAATTCTTCTAATAAATATGTTTCAACATCTTCTTGACTATGACTTTTAGCATATTCTGCATATTCTTGTGATTGAACAACTGGTACTAAAGCCTTAATTTCATCACCTTTCAAGCGACATAGTTTGTGCATACAAAGAGCATCTAAATCTTCTCTTCCTTTTGAAGTATCAAGAATTTCTAAATAAAATTTAGGTACTATTTCTCCGTTTAAGGTTAGTTTCTAAATCACTAATTTGAACATTCCAAAATTCTGCTGGATATTTACTTCCTTCAAGTATACAACTTTCTCCATGCAATCCTTCTTTTTGTAAATATTCTGTATATTCTTTTTGAAATTGTCTTGCCATTTCATCACGATGATCCACTAATTGTTTATTCATAAGGTCTTCTTGAGTTAATTGGTCTAATAATACAAATGATAGTCCTCTATCTTTAAACATAAAACTATAATCACTTGAAATTGCAACATTTCCTTTTTGCATTTCAGCATATAATGTTTTTATCAATTCACTGCTTTGTTCATTTGTAGATATTAAATCAAAATTTCCTCTACCATTAAAACCTGCATACCATAAAGCAACTACTTCAGGAGAATCTACATTGGCACCAAGTCTTGACATAAATTCTTCATTGCGTTTTCTATCATCATTATTGATATATCTATCCATAATTTCATGTCTTTCTTCTTCGGTTTTTCTCATTAAACTTGCATAATTCCATTCATCATTTGTTAACCAAACTTTTCCATCACTAAATTCCATTAAGTTAATAGCTTTAGGATTTTCAACAATTTCTCCATTAAACGGATGATTTTTATTTTTATCTATAATCTTTTTAGGTTTCATTTGTTCTGTACCTGTATAACCAGATTCATGTTCAGCATAAAAACCATATCCTGCATTAAATCCAACTAATTTGCCATCTCTTTTTAAGACTTCTTGTCCATGATAAGCATATCTACCCATATTTATTTCTCCTTTGCTTTAAAATACTACTCGTTTACTGCATACTTTTATGTAATTTATATCACAACACTTTACTTTTTACAATAAATATGACAATTAAAGTAGATTTGTCATAAAAATTTAATATTTTTGTAATATTTCTCATTAATTTTTTTGGTGAAATGTTTGACAATTTTAATTTTAAGTAGTAAAATATAAGTAGCTTAAAAATTGACTAAAGTTCTGCAAAAGTCATATAGTTAGAAAGAGATGCAATGGAAGAAGGCATCTCTTTTGTTTTGCATAAAAAAATAAAGGAGTAGCAAATGGAAGTTACTACCCCTTTATGATTAGATATGTACTAATCTTTGCCTTGACCATTTTGTTCATTAGCCTTTGCTTCTTGTTTCTTTTCAGATTCAATAAGCATTTCAACTAACTTCAAAATTAGTTCTGCATTGGTCATATTGCTTCACCCCTTTCAAAAAGATTTCCTTTGAGAAAAGGATGTTCTCATTATACTCTATTTTCTAGCATTTTACAATAAATTTAAAAATATTTTGTAACATTATTTATTTTCTTGTAACCACTCATAAACTTCATCTTCAGTAAGTTCTCCATGTTTTAGTTTAATAATCTTTTCTTTAGCTTGTTTTTTCCAAGTTTCAAATTCTGCTTTTAATTTTTTATCATCTTTATTTTTATTTACAATACCAAACTTTTGTTGATATGTTTTTCTGTATTCTGTATATGCTGATTTTTCTTGTAACCTCTTATTATAGGAAAGTATCGCCCCTTGTTCTCTACAAGTTTTTCCATTTTCTTTTGGATAATCACAATAAATCTCATCTAGTCTTGAATTTGGTATAAAATACATTCCACAATTTTGACATTTTTTTATTGGGTAGCTATCTGTTTTTGATAGTTCCTCTAATATATCATAGCAAATACTTGATATATCATTGCTTTTATGTGTATTTACCATTGATATAAGCATACCTTCTTCTTTTAGTTTCTTTAGTAGGTCTATATCTGCTGAATTTCCTAGTTCATCATATTTATTAGAATAATTATCTGGTATAACTTCATCATTTTTTATGTATGAATATAGTTTGCCTTTTCTTTTTATAAGATATACTGCATATCTTTGTGAATGTGTAAATGGCTTTAATTGTTCATTTTCGTTTATATTATAGATATAATTAACTGCATCTGTTATTTGTTCTTGTATGTATATAAGTTGTTCTTTTAGCATATCATATATTTTTTTAGTTTCTTTTAAATATGTATTATCATCTCCGTATTTTCCCTTTAATGTAAATTTATAATCTTTATCTACATCTTTCAATATTTCAAATCCATAGGCATAAAAGAAATCTTTATATGCAGTTTCATAAGTATATAAATCGGCATTTAAAAATCTTAATAATAATAGTCCTAATTTTTCTACATAAGGGAAATATAAAGTACCTGGTTGTTTTAATCCCATATCTGTACCTTCATCTTCTTTCCACTTTATAACTCTTATTCCACCACCATTATTACGACCATTTTTATTATTATTTTTTTCTCTATTATTAAAATCATATGAGAAATCAGCTTTATAAAAATACATAGGTGTAGAATAATATTCTTTCTTTTCATCTTTGTTAAACCAAATATAAAAATCATCAAAATGTTTTATTTCTGGTAAATCAATACTCATTTCAACATTTTCCTCCGTTTCTATAAAATTCTATCAAGTTTTATTAAAAACAATTGTATTTTTTTTACAAATTGTTATTGACATTCTAATTATATTATACTATAATTAATTTAATAATACAATACTTTTTGAGATAATTATTGTTTTAAGTTGTAGACAAAAAATTCACTACAACTAATTTTTAATGAAATGGAGGTGATTGAAATAGATAAAATAAGTGAAATAACAAGACTTTTTTATGATGAACATTTAAGACCAACAGACATTGCCAAACAAATTGGTGTAAGTAAATCTTATGTAACAAAAATTATTCAAAAAGATGAGAGATATATTAAAGAAAAGGAATATAGATCCACTCAAAGCAGAGAAAGACACAAAGTTTGTAAAAGAAATTATATCAATAAAAAACGACAAGCTGACAAACAAGAATATCAATCAATGATAATACAGATAAACAAAGATAATGAATATTTATCTACTAGAAAAGAAATATCAGATATAGACTTTGCAAAATGGAATCGTGGAATGTATGATTATGATAAGAAAAATGGCGATTTAGTATTAAAAAATGGAATTGTAACAGGTTATAATGTTTGTAAAAGAGTAAAAAAGGTAGTAAATCCAAGTTGCATAAGAGCAACAGTTTAAATTAAATAAGCAAAGATTTTAGCACTTTATGAAAGGGCTATTTTTTTGACTTTAAAATAAGAGTTTTATAAGTGTGGCCGTAACTTATAAAACTTTTTATTTTTTAGAAAGGGGAATTTAGAATGATTTTGGAATTAATATTAAAAAAGTATGTGTATAGCTAGAACAGGAGGAATTGACAATGAGTGAAAAAGTAAAGAAGAAAAAAGATGAAATTGTTATAATAAACAAATTTAAAGAAAGCAATGCAGAAGATGTAAGAACTTCTATATCAAAAATTTTTGAAATGTTTTGTAATTTAAAACTATCAAAATAATAATTAAAGATTACAAATTTTAAGGTAAATATAGAATTTAAGCAAATTTAGTTTCCACCTATAATTTAGGCTATTGATTTTTTAAATAAATCATGGTAAATTAAAGACATAAATTATAGGTGGAACTTACTAAAGGAAAGGGAGGAAAAATTGCTAGTAAGTAACACAAAAGTATATAACTGTGCTTTATATTGTAGATTATCAAGAGATGACGAACTACAAGGAGAAAGCAACAGTATAACAAATCAAAAAGAAATTTTAAAACAATATGCAAAAGAAAATAATCTAAATATTTATGACATTTATGTTGATGACGGTATTTCTGGAACTACTTTTGATAGACCAGATTTTAATAGAATGATAAAAGACATTGAAGATAAAAAAGTAAATATGGTAATTGTAAAAGATACTTCAAGACTAGGTAGAGATTATATAAGTTTTGGAGAGTATATTGAAAAATACTTTCCAGAACATCAAGTAAGGTTTGTATCTATTATAGACAACTATGATTCTGAAATTGATAATGGAATTGCAGATACATTACCATTTAGAGCAGTATTAAATGATTTATATGCACGAGATACCTCTAAAAAAGTAAAAGCTACTAAACATAGAAATGCTATCAATGGACTATTTAATGGAAAGTTTGCACCTTATGGCTATATGAAATCTCCAGAAAATTGCCATAAACTAATTATTAACGAAGAATATGCCCCAAATGTAAGAAGAATTTTTGATTTATATTTAGAAGGAAAATCATCAATACAAATTGCTTATATTTTTAATGAGGAGCATATACCTACTCCATCTCAAACAATGGGTCAAGAGTATAGACTTTCTTCACTTTGGAAAACTGATACTATTAGAAGAATACTAAAAAATGAAATGTATATTGGAAATATGGTACAGGGCAAACAAACACAAATCAATTACAAATTAAAGAAACCTATTCGCAATAAAAAGGAAGATTGGATTATTGTTCCAAATACTCACGAACCTATTGTTGATAAGGAAAAATTTTATGCAGTTCAAGAACTTTTAAAAAGTAGGACTAGAACTAGAACAAAAACATTAAATCTAAAATTAAAAGGCTTATTGTATTGTAAAGAATGTGGTAAAAAATTAGGTGCAGGTACTTCTCATTATAAAAATGGTAAATGGAATCAGATTTATTTACATTGTCGCACATATCAATCATTACCAAATCTAAAGCTTTGTACTCCTCATTGCATGAATTATACAAAATTAGAAAATGCAGTAATTAGTGAACTACAAAATATATGTCGAAAATATTTAGATGAAAAGAAATGTAAACAAATTATTGATGATAACAATAACAATGTTAAAAATGAAATTCAACTTAACAAAGAAAAAAGCAATTTAGCAAAAGCTATTGAAGTCTTAGATTTTCAAATAGAAAAACTATATGAAGATAAATTAAAATGTCTTATAAATGACAATGATTTTTCAAGAATGTATGAAAAGAAAGTTAATGAAAGAGATTCTAAAAATAAGAAACTGGAAGAATTAAGTACAGTCAAATTTGAAAGAAATGTAATTGACTATGAGAAAATCATACAAGATTTTTTAAAGAAAGAAAATGTTACAGCCTATATGCTAAATAGCTTAATTGAAAAAATTGAAATTGACCAAGATAAACAAGTAACTATATACTATAAATTTGCAGATTTAAACACTTTGTCATAAAAAGATGTAAAGTCATCTCTATCACATATTAAATAACAATGATATTGTTCTAATGTACTAATCAATGTTTCCAAATCTTTTACACTACGAGTTACTCTATCAAGTTTATATGCAACTATATAATTTATTTTTCCTGCTTTCATATCTTCTAGCATTTGTTGGAATTGTGGTCTATGTGTAATATCTTTTGCAGATATTCCTGCATCCTTATATACTTTATAAACCTCATATCCTTTATATTTACATAGAGCTTCAAGTTTTTCTTTTTGTTCTCCTAAACTAAAACCTTCTCTTGCTTGATCTTCTGTGCTTACACGAATATAAATTCCTGCAACATTCTTTTTTTCATTACATTCAAGTTCAGTATTTTCCATTAAAAGACCTCCAATTTTCTAACAAAAAAGGTGTTAGAATAGTAAATTTACCAACTAACACCTAAATTATTATTATAAATTATGCCTTACTTAAAAACAAAAATAACTTTTAGTATTAATTAGCCTTGATAATTTCTCTTAAACTTGAGAGATGGTACTTGTTTGTTAAATCGTTTATGTAGAAATAGTCATGAGAATTAAAGAATAAATATGTTTTATCTTTAATTATAGCTTTATGTGGTTCTACATAAGCAACATTAAACTTTTCAAGTTTTCTCAAATTACCGTTCTTTATCTTTGGTTCACAATTACTAAAAGTGCAAGCCCATTTGATTTTTGAAAGTAATTCATTTTGAATAGTTATTTCTTTTTTTACTGTTGATATCATATCACAAAATCCTCCTTTTTTCAATATTTTGAGGCTATTTTTACCTTTTTATGGAATTTTCATAAAAGAAGTAAAAAAATAAGCCAATGTAAATTGACTTTTTAAAATGATATGATATTCAATTTTTGGATTACTTAAACTCGCTTATAGCAATGCTTTTCACGAGTTCGAGTACATCCACCTTTGGTGCGGATGAAGGGACTCGAACCCCCACGCCGTTGGCACTGGTTCCTAAGACCAGCGCGTCTACCAGTTCCGCCACATCCGCATATATTATTTGCTTAACAATAGTTATAATAGCACATTTATGCTTCTATTGTCAAGCAATTTTTTAATTTTTATTTATTAAAATAAAATAACAGTCCACCTATAATAACTACAAAAAAACCTAATATCTTTAATCCACTAGTTGCTTCATTCTGATCACCAAATCCAAAAAACTTTTTTGTTATTATTCTTGCATCATATATTAATATAACTCCTGCTAATATCATAAGTACCGCAATTAATTTTATTATAACTTGAAACATTTATATCAACATCCTTTTATTTTATACATTATATAATATACTATTTTCATAACAAAAAGTCAATATTTTATAAATTCAATGCTTGTTCATATACATCTATTAATTCTTGTGTTAGAACATCTTGTGAATGATTATCCTTTACATATTTTGCAATGTATTCTCTATCAAATTTTTTTCTATCTTTTAAAATATCTATTATTGCATTCGCTAGCTGTTCTACATTTTCAACTTCTACTAACGTTCCTACTTCTTCTTTTAAGAAATCTGGAATCCCTCCTTGATTTGTTCCAACAACAGGTGTTCCACAAGCCATTGCTTCTAAAGCTACAAGTCCAAATGGTTCCCTTCTAGATGGTACAACTGATACATTTGCTATATTGTATATTTCTCTCAAAATCTCATGTGGCTTATTTCCTACAAATACTACATTCTTTAATTCTAAATCTCTTTTTAGCTGATTTAATTCTTCAAATAATTCACCATTACCTGCAATTACTGTAAGCGTATTTTCATCTTCATATATTTTACATGCCTTCAACAATATATCTATCCCTTTAAAGTTAGTTAATTTTCCAACAAATGAAACTATTTTCTCATAATTTTTATTTATACCTAAACTTTTTAACACATCTTCTTTTTTATATTCTTTTCTATAAAATACTTCTGGGTCATATCCATTTTTTATAATAATATTTTTTCCATTTACACCTTTAAATGTATCTAATACTAATTTATCATTGTCTTTTGATATTGTAATTATCTTTTTACATTTTTCTACTACTCTATCTGCATAACTACGAAACTTTTCTTCTTTTTGATATCCCATTATATCTGTTCCATGTGCTGTTACAACTAATGGAATATTAAACTCTGATGCTATACTTGATAAAATCCAAATATGTTGTCCATGAATAATATCTGGTTTAAATTCTTCTATCTCTTGCTTTATAGCTTTTCTAAAAGCTTCTTCATACATCTTTAATTCTGTATCATTCAAATCATAAAAGTTTGTTGTACTTCTTGGATGTGTTGTAAAACATGGAAAATTAAATGGCAATGCTTCTTCTATTTTTTCTTTTCCTGTAAAATATACTGGATGTAATTTAACTCCTTCTACTAAATTATAGTTTTTTGTGTTTTCAGGCATTATAATACATACCTCATTTCCTCTTTTTGTTAAACTTTTAGCTATGTTCTTTGTATAAACTCCACTTCCTGAACCTTCTAATGGGAAATGATTAATTAATAATATTTTCATATATGCTCACTCCTTTTATTTTATTATTTTTATATTTCTATTCTCTTCAAAAATTTATCTCTTATTAACATTTTTAGTTGTTTATTAACATCCTTTTCTAACTTAGGATCTTCTGACAATATTTTCATAGCAACACTTTGTACTAATTTCAATGTCTCAACATCTTCAAACAAATTTGCTATTTTAAATTCAGGCAATCCATGTTGCATAGTTCCAAAAAAGTCTCCTGCTCCTCTTAATTCTAAATCTTTTTCTGATATTATAAACCCATCATTTGTATCACACATAACCTTCATTCTTTTTCTAGTATTTTCGCCTTTTCCTTCAAATTTCAAAATACAATAAGATTGATATTCTCCCCTTCCTACTCTTCCTCGTAACTGATGTAATTGTGCCAAACCAAATCTTTCGGCATTTTCTATAACCATTATATTAGCATTTGGTACATCTACTCCAACTTCAATTACTGTAGTTGATATTAAAATATCTATCTCTTTCTTCTTGAATTGTTCCATAATACTGTCTTTTTCTCTAGCTTTCATCTTTCCATGTATATATGCTACTCTATATTGTGAAAAAATTTCTTTACTATACATTTCATATAACTTTTCTACTGACTTTAAATCCATTTCTTCATTTTCCTCAACTAATGGACATACTACATAAGCTTGTCTTCCTTCTTCTATTTGTTTTTTTACAAATGCATTTACTCTGTCTGTCATGTTTTTACCAACAGCAAATGTTTCAATCTTTTTTCTATTTGGTGGAAGTTCATCAATTATTGATATATCCAAATCTCCATATAAAATTAAAGCTAGTGTACGAGGTATTGGTGTTGCTGTCATAACTAATACATCTGGATTTTTTCCTTTTTCTGCTATTTTAGTTCTTTGTTTTACTCCAAATCTATGTTGCTCATCTGTTACAACAAATCCTAAATTTTTAAATTCCACATTTTCCTCGATAATCGCATGTGTTCCTATCAATATATCAATTTCTCCATTTTTTAATTTTTCTAATATTTCAGATTTTTTCTTTTTTGTAATTCCAGATATTAATAATTCACACGTTATATTTAAATCCTTTAAAATATTTTTAAAGTTCTCTAAATGTTGTGTTGCAAGAATTGCTGTTGGTGCCATAATTGTTGCTTGATATCCACTTTTTACTGCTTTATATGCTGCACACATTGCTACTACTGTTTTTCCTGATCCAACATCTCCTTGTAATAGCCTATTCATTGCATTATTAGATTCCATATCATTATCTATTTCTTCTAATACTCTTAATTGTGCTTTTGTTAATTTAAATGGTAACATATTTATTACATCTGACATTTTAACATTTTTATCAAATTGAATTCCTTTTTCTTCTGTAATATAATTGTTTTTTAATTCTAACAAAGCTAATTGTACAGATAATAATTCCTCAAATACTAATCTATTCCTTGCTATATTAAAATCTTTGAACTCATCTGGGAAATGTATATGTTTTGTTGCTTCATTTAAATTTTCCAAATTATATTCTTTCAACAAATATTGTGGCAGAGTCTCTTCTAATTTTCCATATACTTCTTCTATAGCTGATTCCATTATTTTTCTTAATGTATTTTGAGATAAATTATATGTTAATGGATAAATTGGAATTATTCTTCCTGTATTCTTATTGTTTTCTTCTATGTCAAATACGGGTGAATTAAGCATTACTTTTCCTGATTTTATATTTACTTTTCCAAAAAATTTATATTTTTCCCCTATTTTAAATTTATTTTTTAGATATGTTTGATTAAACCATGTTATAGTAGCTAAGCCTGTTTCATCTCTTACCATTAGTCTTTGCATTGTCTTTCCATTTAATCTTACATTAGTCATCCCACTACATGCAACAACTTCTATTAAAACTTCTTCACCATCTCTACATTCACAAATATATTTTGGTTTACTTCTGTCCTCATAAGTTCTTGGATAGTATGTAATTAAATCTTTTAAAGTAAATATTCCTAATTTATTTAGCAATAATACTCTTGTTGGTCCTACACCTTTTATATATTTTACATCTTTATCTAGATCTATCATTCTATCTCCTAATTTTATTTTATTTTATATAATTTAAAATCTAATCCATCGGCACTTACTAATTTAAAATCAATTTCAAAATATTCTCCTTCTACAGCATCTCTTATAGATGTACTATGTAAATGTCCATAAAAGCATTTTTTTACATTGTATTTTTTCATTATGTTTATAAAATCATTTCTTTCATTTTTTATTAAATTAGATTTGCAAATTGGTGGATAATGCATAAAAACTATAATTTCTTTATTTTCTCCAAAACTTTTTATTCCACTTTGTATTGATAATTCTAATCTTAAAGCTTCTCTTTTTAATATCTTTTTGTCTTCAATATCTTCTGATTGATTCCACCCTCTTGTTCCAACAATTATACAATTTTCAAATTCATATGAGTTATTATGTATAAAATCTATATTATCAAATTTATTCTCTTTCAAAAAATTTCTCATACTAGTTATCGTTGTCCACCAGTAATCATGATTTCCTTTTAATAGTAGTTTTTTTCCTGGTAAACTATTTAAATATTCGAAATCCTCTTTAGTATCACTCAAATAAGTGGACCATGAAAAATCTCCTGGCAATATTACCAAGTCTGTTTCTTTTATTTTTTGTATCCAATCTTTTTTTATTTTTTCTTCATGTCCTTTCCAATTATCTCCAAATATGCTCATTGGCTTATTTTCATGAAAAGATAAATGTAAATCTCCTATAGTATAAATTGCCATTTTTTTCTCCTTCTATTTTATTTTATGTATTACTCACTATCGCCTTTATCTATTAATTTCCTAATTGAATATTTGGTACTGCATTTAAATCTAACTTATCTCTTTTTCCTGATATAAAATTATAATATCCTGCTGATGCTATCATTGCAGCATTATCTGTACATAACTTCAAATCTGGCATATATACTTTTATACCATCTCTTTCAAATTCTAAAAATTTTCCCCTTATATATGAATTTGCTGAAACTCCTCCTGCCAATACAATTCTTTTTATTTTCGTTTTATCAACAGCTTTTTTTACATTTTCAATTAGAGTATCTGTTACATTTTTTTGAAAACTTGCACATAAATCTGCTTTATTGATATTTGGATTTTTATGATTCAAATTAATTACTGCTGTTTTTATTCCACTAAAACTAAAATCCAAAGTATCTTCATCAAAATGTGTCTTAGGCAATTCTATATTAGCTTTTCCTTCTTTTGCTAATTTATCTACTTTTGGTCCTCCTGGATAACCAAGACCAACTACTCTTGCTACCTTATCAAATGCCTCACCTATTGCATCATCACGCGTCTTTCCTAGTACCTCAAATTTTGTATAATCCTTTACATGTACGATTTGCGTATTTCCTCCAGACATCATCACACAAATAAATGGTGGCTTGAGCTCTTTATGTGTAATATAATTTGCTGCAATATGTCCTTCTATATGATTAACTCCTACTAAAGGCTTATTAACTGCAAAACTTAGTGCTTTTGCATAAGAAAGTCCTACTAGTAATGCTCCTACTAATCCCGGTCCATATGTTGGTGTAATAGCATCGATGTCTTTAAAATTAACTTCCGCTTCTTGTATTGCTCTCTTAGTTACTCTAGAAATAGCCTCTATATGGTTTCTAGATGCTATTTCTGGAACAACTCCTCCATATTTTTCATGTATTGGTATTTGTGTATCTATTATATTAGATAATATTTCTCTACCATTTCTTACTATTGCTACTGATGTTTCATCACAACTTGACTCAATTCCGCATTGTTATTATATCTTTTTTCATATCTACTCCTACTTTTTTATAACTTTAAAACAGGTTTTATAATTCATCTTGTAAATAGATATTAAAACCTGTTTATTATTTATCCTATAATTAATTTTCCTAAACTTAAAATTCCAGTTGTTACTAAATTAATTGCGGGTGATATTATAGTTCCTGCTATTCCTGTTATCCATAATACTACAAATACAAGAGAAAATAATTGCTCATTATTTGTAAACCACTCTTTTGCTTTATATGGTAAAAATGGCATAATTATCTTAGAACCATCTAATGGTGGTAATGGTATTAAGTTAAAAACTCCTAATCCTATATTAATTGATATTGTGTAAGATATTAATAGCATTATAATTCCACCTACTGTTGAAGATAAAAACTGACTTCCTGCAAATTTATAAATTGCATAATAAATTAAAGTAAATATAATAGCAAGAAGAAAATTCATAATTGGTCCTGCTGCTGAAACAATGGCTTCTCCTTTTTCCATTGATATTTTTCTAGTATAATTTCTTGGATTTACATGTACAGGTTTTCCCCATCCAAATCCAGCAAACAATAACATAAGTGAACCAATAGGATCTAAATGGTCTAACGGATTTAGACTTAGTCTTCCTTCATTTTTTGCAGTATTATCTCCTAATTTATAGGCCACAAATCCATGTGCAAATTCATGAAATGTTATAGCTATTAAGACCCCTGGTATACTTGCTAACAATCCAAATAAAGCTCCTGGATTACTTATATAATTGGCTAATGTCATAAAAACCATAATTGTAATTACAACATATAAAACTCTTTTATCAAATGAAAAATTAAACATAATCTCTCCTTTTATCTTAAAGTAATAACTTAACTATTTTTAATTCTAACTTATTCTAGTTTTTAATAGGACACTTACGACCTGTCCTTATTAGGTTTCATTGTTGGGAATAATAGTACATCTCTTATTGAATCTGAATTCGTTAATAACATAACAAATCTATCTACTCCTATTCCTAATCCACCTGTTGGAGGAAGTCCTATTTCTAGTGCTTGTATATAATCCTCATCCATCATTCCTGCTTCTTCGTCTCCCGCTTCTTTTGCTTCTACTTGTTTTTTAAATCTTTCATATTGGTCTATTGGATCATTTAACTCTGAAAATGCATTTCCATATTCACGTCCACCTATAAATACTTCAAATCTCTCTGTCATTTTTTTATTGTTTGGACATTTTTTGGCAAGTGGTGATATTTCTACTGGATATTCATAAATAAATGTTGGTTGAATAAGTGTTTTTTCAACATATTCATCAAAGAATAAGCTTATTACATCTCCTCTTGTTTCTTTTGTTACATCCGGTATTTCTATTCCTCTCTCTTTTGCTAATGCTACTGCTTCTTCATCTGTAGTTATTTCGTTAAAATCTACTCCGCAAGCTTCTTTTATTGAATCTATCATTGTTATTCTTTTCCATCCTGGTTTTAAGTCAATTTCTGTTCCAAGATAGTCTACTTTTGTTGTTCCTAATATTTCTTGTGCTGTTTCTGAGAATATTTTTTCTGTTATATCCATCATATCATGATAATCCTGATATGCAGCGTATAACTCAAGTTCTGTAAATTCTGGATTATGTCTTATATCCATTCCTTCATTTCTAAACACTCTTCCTATTTCATAAACTCTATCAAATCCACCTACTATAAGTCTTTTTAAATTTAATTCTAATGCTATTCTTAAATACATGTCTATGTCTAATGCATTATGGTGTGTTATAAAAGGTCTTGCTGTAGCTCCTCCTGATATTGTATTTAATACTGGTGTTTCTACTTCTAAATATCCTTCTTTATCTAATATTTTTCTTATATTACTTATTATTTTACTTCTAATTTCAAATGTTTTCTTTACTTCTGGATTTACAATTAAATCTGTGTATCTTTGGCGATATCTTAAATCAGGGTCTTTTAATCCATGAAATTTCTCTGGTAGTGGTCTTAATGATTTTGAAAGTAATGTTACTTCTTTTGCATGAATTGATATTTCTTCTGTTCTTGTTTTAAATACAAAACCAGTAATTCCTATAATATCTCCTATATCAAATGTTTTAAATGCTTTGTAGCTTCCTTCTCCTAAGTCATTAATACTAACATAACTTTGGATTTTTTCGTCACAATCTTGTATTGTACAAAAAGATGCTTTTCCCATAATTCTTTTTGCAATAATTCTACCTGCAACTGTTACGTCTTTTTGTTCAAACTTCTCGTAATTTTGTTTTATTTCTCCTGCTGTATTTGTTCTATCAAATTTTGTTATTTCATATGGATCTTTTCCTTGTTCTTGCAATTCTTTTAATTTTTCTCTTCTTACTTGCATTAAGTGATTAATATCTAATTCTTCTACTTGTTGATTTTGATTTTTATTATCTGACATTTATATCTCTCCTCTATATTTTTTCTTTGTATATTATATAGTAAATCGCTTGAAAAGTAAAGGTTTATCAACAAAAAAACACTATATTTAATAATGAATTTCACATTCATTTTATTGTATAGTGTTTTTATTGTGGATTTTTGTATTTTGCCTGATTTTTATAAATTAAAACTTCTTATGCTTCTAATAGTGTCACTCTGTAGTCTATTCCCTTATATAGTATATTTGCTTCTTTTAGATGATCTTTAAATTTTTCATTAAAATTTATTTGTTCTACATCTTTTTGCACTTTAACCAAAATCTCATAAATTTTTTCTTCCATATACACACCTCCTATATTTGAATCTGAATTATTCAATTTTAAATCTTGCTTTATCAAGTTCATAATTATGTTTAATTTCTTCATCTGTTAATACTCTATTATAAATTCTAACTGACTTTACTGAACCATATATCGTTCGGTTTTGATTGTTATATTGCCAACCTCTTCCTACTTGAACTTGAGAATCCTCTATATTAGGTGTAAATGTTGCTGTACCTGTATAAGTGTTTAATATATCATTTCCATTATAATTTATCTTTCCTATATCAGTATCTCCATTTTTGATTTGGCCCACTTTTGTCTTTCTAAAAGATTTATAAGATGTTTTTCCTATCAAGTCTATCTCATCATTAGAAAAAGACGTGTTATTTACAAAATCAACAAATATTTTTTTATTTGTTCTTTTATATCCCAAAACGCATTTATTTCCTAATCCAGTTCCTGAACTTCCCCACCATGCCTCCATACAATTCTCAACTGTAGAATAATTTTGATTTTTTCCATCTTCCCACAAATTTGATACTATTTCTATAGTAAAGTTTGCATCTCCTGAAATTCCTATATTATTAGTTGACTTTATATAAGAATCATTGTGTAAAAATACATATCCATTTTCTTCTTTACTATAATAACCTTTATCCATATCAGTAATTGTATCTGGATTATTGTTAATATTATAAAATACACCATCATTATTATTTCCACTTAAATCTTCCCAAGAAGTCGCATTTGGGTTATTTCCATTTCTTGTATTTTCTATTCCATCATATCTAAGCAACAACCCTTTTTTTACATAATCTCCTAATATTACTGTTTTTTCTTCTGATTCTATCGGTTTGTTGTCTATTTTAACATCATAATATCCTTCCTTTTCAACAATAAAGCTTAAATCTTCACTTGTACTCCAATTATCACTATCTTCAAGTTTATACTTAACACTCCATTTATTTATATAACCATCATAATTAATATTTGATACAGTTATTCTCCACTTACCTTCACTTACTTCTTCAACGTTGGTATCAAATGTAGGTTCATTTGTAGTTTTCTCCTCATGTTCTACATTATACAATCCATTAGGTAATTGATCTAATGTATAATAATATTTATCTTCATATTGAAATCCTTCATAGCTTATAACTTTTCTTTTTTCTATATTTACTAAAAAAGTTCCAGCAACGCCTTCTATATTTAATTGTTTAATTGTATCTTTATCAAAATATTTGTATTGTTCTCTTTCGTCTGTTGTAATCCCAACTGCATTGAATACATTATTTACTTGTGTCTGATTATCAATTTTGGATATGATTTTTCCTAATTCTTTTATCGTTGTATCTCCGTCTTGCATTTTTTGATATAGCTCATTTACTTGTGTTTGCATAATCCTCATTTCTGTCGTAAATTTAGTTAATTTCGAAGATTTAATTACTTCTATTCCACTATATGTAGCAATTGAAGCTAGTATTATCAATATAACAATTGTTATTACTAATGACATAAGTGTGATTCCGTTTTCTTTTTTGCATGAATTTTTCATTCGTTTTCCCCCGTTTTTTGTAAAACTTCTATTTTTTATATTATATCTAAATTAAAGTTTTTTGTAAAGTTTGTTTTCATGATTTATTAATTTTTATTTGCCAATATCTTATAAAAGAGTTATAATAATATTATCAATCTTAAGGAGTGAACTTCATGGTAGAAATCTTAAAAGATGCATCTAAAATAGATACATCTTCAATGACAACAGAAGAATTAATCAATCTTCGTAATGCTTATCAACAAGTTGTTGATACATTAACTCATACTATTCGTTTACGAAAAATTTGTGAACAAAAGCATAAGGCTAAAAATTAATTCTTTTTGTAATTGATTTAATAAAAAATGCAAATGTATATTTCTATAATATCACATTTGCATTTTTTATTAATTTACTTTATCCCTATTTTAATTCATCATATTTCCTTTCTTCTTCTGAATATTCTTCTGGTTTTAAACCGACTCTATTTTTCATATAATTATATGTTATTACAAATAGTATCGTAAATGTTATTCCTATTACTATCATGCAATAAGCTGTTGACATTTTGCTTAATAAAAATGATGCTAATATACCCATAATTGCTGAACAAGTATTATTAAATAAGTTTTTTACTGCAAAAACTTTTGTATCTATTTTATTATTTGTAAAATTTCTAAAATATCTATCAATTATAGTATAATACATTCCATGTGCTATTCTTGAAAAAACATAAGCAATAATGATGATAAATAAAGATAAATTTATATAAATAGTATCTACTCCAGCTATCCCTGCCACGATATCACTAATAGCTATTGTAAATGCAATAGTTATTAGTGATTTATTTCTAAATTTATCACTAAACTTATCTTGTTTCTTTGATGCAATCGCACTTACAAATGTTAATAAAGCTCCAATAATCCCTATAGTTGATGAAGATAAATTAATATCCTTTAGAAGGCTTGTTCTATAATTTAATGAAATTGAAAATATACTACTTAATAATGACGAAGCTAATATTAATGCCTTTAATCGTTCTGATTTTATTATAAATTTAAATCCAGTTCTTATACCTTTAAACTGTTCTTTAACTAATGTTTTATTGTATTGTTTATTTTTCTTTTTTATTGGTTCAATATAAAATGTAGATATTATTGTTACAATTATCAAAATTATCAATGAACAAATAAATGGCAAATATCCATTTATCGTAAATAAATAACCCGCTATGATCTTCGATATAGCTCCAAGTACATAATATCCTGATTTTCCCTTAGCTATTATCTTTGCAAAAATATTACTTTTATATCTTGAAGGTGGTATAGATGCATTTAATAAGCTTGGCTCTGCAATATTTTTTATTAAAATAGCTAATGCAGATAAAAAATTAGCTAATAATATACCAGAAAAACTTGTACTTACCATAAATATTATCATGTATATACAATTTATTACATTTCCTAATATTACACTATTTTTTCTTCCTAATATTTCTACAATTATATTAGCTGGAATCAACAATAATATAGAAAAAATTGATTTAATAGAAGTTATTAAAACTACATCTGATGCACTTATGTATTTTATTTGTGTCAAAAATAAAAAGTCTATTGTATAGTAAAACAAATAATCACAAGCAATTTTAGTATAGTTAGGATATAATTTCATATTTCTTTTTCTCATTTGTATTTCGTCGTTTTTCATTGCTTATCTCCTTAATTTTTTAATTCTAATTTATTTCTAAAATATTTTTTTATTATAACAGATAACTTTAATATCTTTAAATCCATTTCCAATAGTTTATCATTAACATTGATTTTTTTGCTAATAATCTAATATAGTATTTGATTTATTTGTATTATTAGATACAATTTCAATAGAACCACCTGTAACATAATAAGAATTTATATATTGAGAATATTTATTATTTAATATTTTTTATCTCCATAGTTTCTTCTTTACTATTATATTTTATCTGTATTTTGGTTAAATCGTTGTAATTTATATCAACTCTACTTTCTAATTTTTCCTTCCAATTTTTGTCGAATTATCATAATTATATTATCATACTACAATTTTATTATCAATAGAAATTCTTTCTTTTTCTCTATAATAGAAATAATAGTTATAAAACTACTAATACTTCCTAATGATAATTCTGTTGAAACCACCAAAATAGAAAATAATATTTTCCTTGATCCATAAAAACAGATAAAACTTTAGTTACCTTTGCAGATATAACATATACCGGACAACCATTGGCTAAATTCTGTATTTTCTTTTTATCTAATAAATGCTGACATCCCATATCTTGATAAACTTTAGCTTGTATACCAGCTTCCAATTTATCACGATGATGAGCAAAAAAGTCTTCTCTTCATCAAATTCAAATAGTTCAGTTTAGTTACGGAACATTACCTTTAGCTGATGATATCATTATTCTTCTTAAAGAACACAAAAAATAAATCTGCAAATGTTCTTTTAAATACTTTAACATTCGCAGATATTCATTCTTGGCTGGGGTACTGTGATTCGAACACAGGAATGTCGGAGTCAGAGTCCGATGCCTTACCGCTTGGCGATACCCCAATATACTTTAATAAAATATTATTACATACTGAGTTGCAATATCAGCAAATTTACAACATCCTTATATTATCACAGTCTAAAAAAAAAGTCCATACTTTTTGTGTTTTTCCGTAACTTTTCTTGTTATAACTTATTTATTTTCTAATATAAAAAAAGAAACTAATTTTAGCTTCTAAATTTATATATTTAATAAAATTTCTTCACATTTTTTATAATCAGGTTGGTATTTTTCAAGCATTTCGAAAAATCTTTTTGAATGTGTTTTATATTTTAAGTGACAATATTGATGTAAAACAACATAGTCTATTACTTTTCTATTGTATTTTACAATTTCAGAATTTATTGTTATTTTTCTTTCTTTGCAAGTTCCCAATGTTTTCATTTTTGCTATTTCGTATTCTTCTGGCGCAAATCCTAACATTATTCTTGTTTTTTCCATAGCTCTTTCTATTTCAACATTTGCTATTTGTTCATACATTTTTTCAATAGCTAAATCTAATATTTCTTTATTTGACATTTTTTTATATTTGTTTGGTAGTGATATTTTTATTGTTTTATTTTCGACGTCTAATTCTGTAATTTTTATATTTTTATAAACTATCTTTACTTTATAGTCCACTCCTAGAACTGGTACCGGATGTCTTTCAATGCTACTGTTTACAACTGCTCTCGCTTTTACATTTCTTTTTACTATATTCATATTTATCACTCCTCATTATTTTTCTTCGAATTGTTGTTCTTCGAATTGTTGTTCGCTTTTGTTGTTCCTATTTTATAGTTTATTTATTTTTTTGTCAATAGTTTTTATAAATTTTTTTAATTTTTATTTCTTTTTTTTATTTATTATAATATAATTTCTATAGAATATAGATGTAACTACATTTATATGATATTACTCTTTTAGGAGTGTGATTTTAATGAAAAAGAAAATCTTATTTAAAGGCTGCGGTACAGCTATTTGTACACCTTTTGATAAAGATGGTGTAAATCTAAAAGAATTTGAAAAGTTACTAGAAAATCAAATTCAAAATAAAGCAGATGCTATTATTGTTTGTGGTACAACTGGTGAAGCTGCTACTATGACAACTGAAGAAAAAATATCTACAATAAAAACTGCTGTAGATATTTCTCATGGAAGAATTCCTATTATTGCTGGAACAGGTGGTAATAACACAAGTAATGTAATTCAATATTCTAAAGAAGTTGAATCTTTAGGCGTTGACGGTTTATTGATAGTTACACCATATTATAATAAGTGTACACAAAACGGATTAATAGAGCATTATACAGAAATTGCAAAAAATGTTTCCTTACCTATTATAATTTATAATGTACCTGGTAGAACAAGTGTAAATATTGAACCTAAAACTTGTTTAGAACTTTCAAAAATCGAGAATATAGTTGCTATTAAAGAAGCTAGCGGAAATTTGTCTCAAGTAGCTGAAATAGCACATCTATGTGGCGAAAATTTGCATATTTATTCTGGAAATGATGATCAGATTATACCTGTCTTATCTCTTGGTGGAATTGGAGTTATATCTGTCCTTTCAAATATTTTTCCTGAATATACTCATGATATGGTTCAAAACTTTTTTGATGGAAATATAGAACAGTCAACTAAAATGCAATTAAATGCAATTCCTTTAATAAAAGCTTTATTTAGCGAAGTTAATCCTATTCCTGTAAAAAGTGCGTTAAATTTATTAGGATATAATTATGGGATTCCTAGATTGCCTTTAACTCAAATAAGTAAAGAAAAAGAAGAATTGTTAAAAAATGAATTATTAAAATTTAGTAATTAATGTAGAAAGGATTATAATAATTATGTTAGAAGTAATGGTTAATGGATGTTATGGAAAAATGGGTCAAATAGTTTGTGACTTGATAGAACAAAATGAAAATTTAGTATTAAAATGTGGATTTGATAAAAATATAACTGGAGAATTTGCTTTTCCTGTATATGATAAAATTGAAAATATTGTAGAAAAACCTGATGTTATTATTGACTTTTCAATTCCAGTTGCTACTCTTACTATTTTACAATATGCTGTTTCAAATCATGTGCCTATTGTAATTGCTACAACCGGATTTACAAATGAAGAAGAACTTATTATTAAAGAAGCTAGTAAAAAAATTCCTATTTTTAAATCCGCAAATATGTCTTATGATATTATGATTATGAAAAAATTAGTTCAATGGCTTGCTCCTTTATTAAAAAATACTGACATTGAAATAACAGAAACTCACCATAATAGAAAAATAGATAGCCCAAGTGGAACTGCACAAATGCTTGCAGATTCTATTAATAAATCTCTTGGAAATTCTCTTTATTATGAATATAATAGACATGATAAACATGAAAAAAGAAATAAAAATGAAATTGGTATAAATTCTATTCGTGGAGGAAATATTGTAGGAGAACATACTGTTCAATTTTTTGGTGAATATGAAACATTTGAAATCAAACATACTTCATATTCAAGAAATTTATTTGCTGAAGGTGCTTTAAAAGCTGCTGATTTTATTGTAACAAAATCAAACGGATTGTATAACATGGAAGATATGTTTAAATAAGTAAAAAAATTAGTAAATTTTCTTTTAAGACAATTTACTAATTTTTTATGTTTATTATTCAGCTTTTTTATCTGCTACTTCTTCAGCTTTTTTATCTGCTACTTCTTCTGAAACTTTTTCTTCAGCTTTTACTGTAGCTTCTTCTTTAACTTCTTCAGCTACTGGTTCTTCTGCTAAATCTTCTTTTATTGTAATTTCTCTATCTTCAATTCTAGCTCCTATTTGTTCCTTAGTTTTAGCAGCTTTACCAACTCTGTCTCTTAAGTAGAATAATCTAGCTCTTCTTGCTTTACCTACTCTTACTAATTCTACTTTTTCAACTAATGGTGAATGTACTAAGAAAGTTTTTTCAACACCTACTCCATAAGAAATCTTTCTTACAGTGAATGTTTTATTAACTCCTCCACCTTGTACTTTTATAATAATTCCTTCAAATACTTGGATTCTTTCTTTGTTTCCTTCTTTGATTCTTACGTGTACTCTAACTGTATTACCAACTTTTAATTCTGGTATTTTATTTTTTAATTGTTCATGTTCAATAGATTTTATAATATCCATTTTAGAATTTCCTCCTTTTTTCTATTCTCCGAGCGGTGCAACTTAAAAATTTTTGTGCACTTCTTTTTCACCTCTTTTGCTTTACTTTAAAAGCAAATCCGGCCTTTTACTTTTTGTTATTTCCAAAGATTTTTGTTTTCTCCATTTATCTATATTTTGATGATTTCCAGAAAGCAATATATCAGGAACTTTTTCTCCTTCAAATACTTCTGGTCTTGTATATTGTGGATATTCCAAAAGGCCATTTGAAAAACTTTCCTCTTTTATAGACTCTTTGTTTAAAACACCTTCTACATATCTACTCACACTATCTATTAACACCATAGCAGGAATCTCTCCTCCTGTTAATACATAATCTCCAATTGATACTTCTTCATCCACAATTTTATCAAGAACTCTTTGATCAATTCCCTCATAATGTCCACAAAGTATAATTAAATGGTTTTGTTTTGCTAAATCTTCTACTTTTTTTTGGTCTAATTTTTTTCCTTGTGGTGTCATATATATTACTTTTGCATCTTTTGTTTTAACAGATTCATAAGCTCTATATACTACATCTGGCATCATTACCATGCCACTCCCTCCACCATATGGAGTATCATCTACTTTTTTATGTTTATTATTTGAAAAATCTCTAATATTTATCAAATTAATATCTATTAGTTCTTTTTCTTTAGCTCTTCCAATAATACTTTGATTTAAACATTCAAACATATCTGGAAAAAGTGTTAAAACATCAAATTTCATTTTTTCCTCCATTAAATTAGTCCAGATATTAAATGAACTACCATTTTTTTATTTTCCATATCAATGTTTTTTACCACATCACTAATTGCAGGTAAAAGTATTTGTTTTCCTAGTTCACTTTTTACTACGTATATATCATTGCTACCTGTATTAAAAATATCTTCTATATTTCCAAGTTTTTCTCCTTCATCAGTATATACGTCCATTCCTATCATATCTACTATATAATAAGTTCCTTCTTCAAGAGGTTTTTCTTCTTCTCTATCAATCATTAAGTAACTATTACGTAATAAATTTGCTTGTTCTGGATTTTCTATTCCTCTGAATTTGATTAATATCATATCTTTATGATACTTTACCTCTTCTATTTGATATTCTTTTAATTTTTCTTTATTTTTAATATATACTTTTTCTAATCTATCAAATCGCTTATTGTCATCTGTAAATGGTTTTACTTTTACCATTCCTTTGATTCCAAATGTATTTACAATTTGACCAATCTCAAGATATTTTGTCATATAAAATACTCCAATTATCCTATAAATTCAACTGACACTTTTTTATGTTCTCTTGCTGCTACTGCTTTCATTACTGTTCTAATAGATTTTGCAAGTCTTCCTTGTTTTCCTATTACTTTTCCCATGTCAGCTTCTGCTACTTTTACTTCAAATGTAATTGATTTTTCACTATCTATTTGGTTTATTTCAACAGCCTCTTCATTATCTACTAAATTTGAAATAATGGTTTTTAAAACTTCTTTCATGGTCGTATTCCTTCCTTGTTTAAGTTTTATTTGTTTTAACATTAAGCTTTTTCAATTAAAGCCTTAACTGTATCTGTTGGTTTTGCTCCATTTTTAATCCATTTTTCTACTTTTTCTTTATCTAAAACAATTGTAGCTGGATCTGTCATTGGGTTGTATGTTCCTAATTGTTCAATGATTTTTCCATCTCTTGGAGATTTTGAATCTGCTACAACTATATGATAGAATGGAGCTTTTTTCTTTCCTTGTCTTTGTAATCTAATTTTTACCATTTATTTCACCTCCTGAAAATTTCATTTCTATTATCTACAATCTCGCTTTGCTCAATTGCATAAGTTATCTGTGACAAGCAAAGCTTAAACAGTTAACTTAAAATTTAATAACATAATTTAATTAGAACTTAAAGTTTTTTAATGTATTTTCATCAATGCCTTTCATCAACTTTTTCATTCCGCCTTTATCGCTTTTCATCTTTTTCATCATTTTTTGTGTCATTTCAAATGACTTAATGAATTTATTAATGTCTTGTACTGTTGTTCCACTACCTTTTGCTATACGTTGTCTACGACTCGCATTTAAAAGTTTTGTATTTCTTTTTTCTGCTTTTGTCATAGAACATATCATTGCCTCAATTTTTACAAATTCTTTATCATCTATTTTTACATCTTTTAATTGATTCATTCCTGGAATCATTTTTAATAAAGATGAAAACGAACCCATTTTTTTAATTTGTCTTATTTGTGATAAATAATCATCTAAGTCAAATTCTTTTTTTCTTAATTGCTTTTCTAATTTTTCTGCTTGCTCTAAATCAAATGATTCTTCAGCTTTTTCAATGACAGATAATATATCTCCCATTCCTAATATTCTTTGTGCCATTCTATCTGGATGAAATACTTCAATATCACTTAATTTTTCACCTGTTGCAGCAAACTTAATTGGTTTTCCTGTTACTTTTTTTACAGATAATGCAGCTCCACCACGTGTGTCACCATCTAACTTGGTTAATACTACTCCATCAATTCCTAATGCTTCATTAAATTTTTCTGCTACATTTACAGCATCTTGACCTGTCATACTATCAACTACAAGCAAAATTTCATGTGGTTTAATTCCAGCCTTTAGATTTTTTAGTTCATCCATTAAAGCTTCATCAATATGTAAACGTCCAGCTGTATCTAAAATTACTACATCATTTAATTTTGAAATTGCTGTTGACATTGCTTGTTTTGCTATATGAACTACATCTTTTGATGTTTCATTTGCAAATACAGGAATGTTTAATTGTTTACCTACTACTTGTAATTGTTTTATAGCTGCTGGTCTATATACATCACATGCTACTAACAAAGGATTTTTCCCTTGTTTTCTAAGTAAATTAGCAAGTTTTCCTGATGTTGTAGTTTTACCAGACCCCTGAAGTCCAACTAGCATAATTACTGTTGGTGGATTAGGAGTAAAATTTATTCTGCTCTCTGTTCCTCCGAAGTAACTCTACTAACTCGTCTTTTACAACTTTTACAACTTGTTGCCCTGGTGTTAAAGATTTTAATACATCTTGACCAAGTGCTTTTTCTCGAACAGTTTCTATAAAATCTTTTACTATTTTATAGTTAACATCAGCTTCTAAAAGTGCAAGTTTAACCTCTCTTAACATTTCTTTTAAGTCTGATTCTGTAATTCTTGCTTTTCCTCTAATTTTTCTTGTTATTTCTTGTAATCTAGAAGATAAACCTTCAAAAGCCATAATTTCAACTCCTATTCTTAACTTTTTATTATACTAAATAGTTTAATTCTTTTTTTATACTCTCTAAAACGCTTACTACCTGCTTATCTGAAGAATCTTTTTGTATTTTTGTCAATTCTGATAAAGCTTTTTCAATTCTTTTTTCTTGATTTAACATCCTTTTCATAAACATTAACTTTTCTTCATATTCGAAAAGTTTCTTTTCCCCCTTCTTTATGATGTCCCTAACAGCTTGTCTGGTTATATTATGATTTTCTGCAATTTCTGATAATGACAAGTCATTATTATAGTAATCATCTATGAATTCAAATTGTTTTTTTGTTAGAAGTTTTCCATATAATTGGCATAACATACTAATTTTTACTTTTTCCTCCATAGCTATTACCTCTTTCTTCTGAAATCATTACATATTTTTGTAATGCTAATATACTTTACACTATTTTAGCTTATTTGTCAATAGTTTTTAGTAAATTTACTAAATAAACAGTTTGAAGTAAATGCAGAAACAGGTGAAATTAGAAGTAATATATTTTATTGTGATGCACAAATGCCAAGCCAGAAGCCACATGGAGAAAATAATCATGAATTTATACGAGATATTATACTAAAGAAAAAATCTATGTCAAATTTGACGCAGGACAAGCTTGACTTAATGTTCTCACACATAAATTCCGTGCCAAGAAAATCTCTTGGAGTAAAGACTCTATACGAAGCATTTGAATTCTTCTATGGTAAAGATACTTTAGATAAATTTAATATACAAAAGATAAAAGAAGATGAGGTCACATTACAGCCTTATCTTCTTCAATTATAAAATAATCTTTTTAAATACAAACAAGAAACATCTACACTAACTACATATTGCCGCTGTTGCGAGCACAATTACACTTATCATTTACTAACCTTATAACTATTTATTTTCTTAAAGTAGCTCCTAATGTTTTTTCTAATTCAGCAACAATACCATCCATAACACTAGTAATCTCAGAATCACTTAAAGTTTTCTTTTTATCCCTAAAAATCAAACTATAAGCAACACTTTTCTTTCCAATTCCTATTTTTTCATCTCTATAAATATCAAACAATTTAATACTTTCTAATATTTTTTTAGCTTTTTTAGAAATTATTTTTTCAATTTGACCAACTTCAACATCTTCATTAACAATCATTGCTATATCTCTTTCCACAGCTGGAAATTTTGGTACTTCTACATATTTTTTATTTGACTTAGCATATCTTACAATCTTTGTAATATTAACTTCTGCTAAATAAACTCTTTTTTCGATGCCATAATTCATCAAAACTTCTGGATGTACCTCACCAATTGTCGCAATAATATCAATTCCTACTTTTAGGTTAGCACATCTTCCTGGATGATAAGAACCATTTTTAGTTTCTTTTTCTATATCATATTTACTAACTCCCGCTTCTTCTAAAACATTTTCTATTATTCCTTTTAATACATAAAAATCTATATTATCTCCATACATACCAATTGTTAAAATGTTTTCTTGTAAAGGTACTTCTCCTTTTTCTATTTCTTCGTTCATGTTTTTATAACTTCTTGAAATATCAAATAGTTTTACATTTAAATTTTTCTTATTATTGTTTCCCTCTAAAATTTGCATCATACTAGGAATTGTTGTGGGTCTCATCAATTTATATTCATCACTCAATGGATTAATTATAGTAATTGATTTATCTATTACTTCTTTGTCTATATTTGATTTTTCTAAGTCTTTTTCACTTACAAAACCATATGTATAAATTTCTGAAAATCCATTGTTTACTAGAGTTTGTTTTATTTTACTTTCTATTTTTTGTTCTTTGTTTCTTACTCCTAATGTTGTATCTGCTTTAATCAAGGTTGTCTCTAACTTATCATACCCATAAAATCTTACTACTTCTTCTGCTATGTCTGCCACACATTGCAAATCCATTCTAAAGTATGGAGCAACTACTTTATCGCCTTCTACTTTGATTTCTAACTTTTCTAATATATTAGTCATTTCCTCTTTACTTATGTTAGTTCCCAATAATTGATTAATTCTATTTACATCAAATTTTATTTCATTTATTTTTTGCTTTGTTGGGTAAATATCAATTTTTCCTTCTATTTTTTCTCCAGCACCAATTAATTCTACTAATTCTATGGCTCTGTTTATCGCTCTTAAAGCATTTTCAGAAGATAATCCCTTTTCAAATCTAGAAGAGCTCTCTGTTCTTAGTCCTACTTTTTTAGCTGTTTTTCTTATGTTACCACCATTAAATACTGCAGACTCAAATACAACTGTTGATGTATCTTTTTCTATTTCAGAGTTTAATCCACCCATTACTCCTGCAATTGCAACTGCTTTTTCTTCATCTGCAATTACTAAGTCATTACTATCAAGTTTTCTCTCTTGTTCATCTAATGTAGTTATTTTTTCCCCATCATTTGCTCTTCTTATTGTAATATGTTTCCCCTTAATTGATTCAATATCAAAAGCATGCATTGGTTGCCCCATCTCTAACATAACATAATTAGTAATATCAACAATATTATTAATACTTCTTATTCCACAAGCTTTCAATCTTCTTTGCATCCAATCTGGTGAAGGACCTATTTTAACATTTTTAACCATTCTAGCAATATAACGATAACATAAATCAGGTGCTGTAATATCTACTGTTAATCCTTCTATATTTTTCTTGTCTTCTACTTTTAACTCATCTATATTTTTTCTAGGATTTTTAAATTCTTTTCCTAATGACACAGCTGTTTCTCTTCCTAACCCCTCAATTGACAAACAATCTGGTCTATTAGGTGTAATTTCAAAATCTATAATATCTTCTTTTAATTTTAAAACATCAACAATATCTTGACCTAATTCTTTTTCTAGACTTTTATCTAAAATCATTATTCCATGTTCAATTTGTCCAGGATAATTTTCTATATCTAATCCTAATTCGCCTACAGAACACATCATACCACAAGATTCAACTCCACGTAAAAGTCCTTTTTTTATTTTTACTCCACCTGGTAATTCTGAACCATCTTTTGCAATTGGAACGATATCTCCTTCTTTTATATTATTTGCACCTGTTACAATTTGGACTTTTTCATTTCCTAAGTCTATTTGAGTTATAACAAGATGATCAGAATCTTCATGTTTTTTTATTTCAAGTATTTTTCCAACAACAACATTTTTTATATCATTTCCTTTTTGTTCAATTGTTTCCACTTTTGAACCTGTCATTGTTAAAATATCTCCTAGCTTTATACTATCAACATCAATATCACTATATTCTTTTAACCATTCAACACTTGCTTTCATTTGATTTCTTTCCTTTCTCTTTTACTTTTATCTTTCATAATTTGTATATTCTCTTTTAATATGACTACTTTCTCTAAAAGGATATTCTAAATTTTTAAATTCTTCTCCTGCGGAAAGTCCTTCTATAAAATCATTTCTTTTTTGTCTAATTGTCTTAATATGTACATCAGCTTTATCATCTGGTATTAATTTAAATCCACCTATTGTTTCTACTGCTGTATAATTTGGATTTCTGCTTATAAATTCCTTAGTTTCTTTTATTGAATATACTTTTTCCTTTTTTGGTCTTTTATTAAAAAATCCCATTATCTTAACACTCCTTATAAGAAATAAATCTTTATTTCAAATTATTTTTTAAAATTGTTTTAAAAATCTTACATCGTTTTCAAATAACAATCTCATATCATCTATTCCGAATTTCGCCATTGCTATTCTTTCTACACCAAATCCAAAGGCAAATCCTGAATATTCTTCTGGATCTATTCCACAATTTTTTAATACATTTGGATGAACCATTCCACATCCTAGTAACTCAATCCATCCTTCTTGTTTACATACTCTACAACCTTTTCCTCCACAAACAAAGCAAGATACATCTGCTTCAGCACTTGGCTCTGTAAAAGGAAAATGATGTGGTCTAAATCTTATTTTTGTATTCTCTCCTAAACACTTTTTAGCAAACATCTCTAATGTTCCTTTTAAATCTGTCATTGAAATATTTTTGTCTACTACTAAACCTTCTATTTGATGAAATACCGGAGAATGTGTAGCATCTACACTATCAGAACGATAAACTGTTCCTGGACAAATTATTTTTATTGGTGGTTTTTTATTTTCCATTACCCTTGCTTGTACTGGAGATGTTTGGCTTCTAAGTACAATATCATTTGTAATGTAAAAAGTATCTTGAATATCTCTTGCTGGATGATCTGGTGGTGTATTTAATTTATCAAAATTATAAATTGCCTTTTCTACTTCTGGGCCATCTGCAATTTCATATCCCATTCCTAAAAATATATCTTCTACTTCACTAATTATTTGTGTAATTGGATGTAATGATCCTAATTCAACCTTTTTACTAGGTTCTGTAACATCTATATTTTCTGTTTCTAATCTTTTTAATAGTTCCTCTTTTTTTAACTGTTTTTCTTTATCTTCAACTAAACAACTTAGTTCATCTCTTACTTGATTTACTAAGCTTCCAATTACTGGTCTTTCTTCTGGGCTTAAAGCTCCCATTCCTCTTAATACAACTGTTAATTCACCTTTTTTACCTAAATATTTTACTTTAATTTCATTTAGTTCTTTAATATTTTCACATTTCATTATTTCTTGTTTTGAATTTTCTTTAATTTTTTCGATTTGCTCTTTCATTTAAAAATATCCTCCCTTTTAATATGGTTTATAAATGCCTGTGCTCTTGTATTTTCCATATTGATTTTTATAAGCCTTTTCTAATCGTCTATTTTTTTCTTTTCCAAAATTATCTTTCTTGTTTCCATTTGCATCTTGTAACATTAATGTCTTTTTTCTCTTAAAATAAAGTATAATCTTTGAAAACCAATTTTTTTTATTTTCAAAATTAAATGTAATTACATACATTCCAAATGAATTGGTCGTTACATTTACAGAAAATTTCTTTTTTGGAAAATCTTTTTTAGTTTCTTCAATATTTTTTTCTACATCTTCATAATTATAGACCTTAGAGTCTAAATAATATTCCAAGCATTTACTAGTTTCTTTCATTTTTCATCAACATCCTTTATTAAATTTTATTTTAAATTTAATTTCCATCTAAAAAGCCATTCATCCTATATATAACATAGGACGAAATGGCTTATCTTTCGTGGTACCACCTAATTTTATTAGTTTAATATCTAACCTCATTATAGTTTTAACGGTTCAACCGCTTTTTCCTACTTATCTCTTTTCAGAAAAAGACCTAAAAAGTGAAATTTCAATCTACAAAATATAAATGATTTCCAGCCTAGATCATTTTTCTCTTGAATATTTTTTTAATAGATTTACTATGCTTTTTAATTGGCTCTTTTTATTACAGTTATTATTTTAACATATTTTGCCTATTCTTTCAATACTTTTTGTTTGTTTTTATTAAAATTATTGTATTTATTTTTATCTTATGTTAAAATATATTAGGATTATATGAAGGAGTGAAGTTATATGAATATAAAAAGAAAAATATTTATTTCATTATTTTTAATATTAATTTTATTAACGAACTTATCTTTTGCTTCTTACAGTACTGTAACTATGAACGTTGTAGAAGAACCAGTTTGTACTATTGAATTAGGTGAAAACTCAAAATTTGAGAAAAAACTAATTTCTAAAGACTTAAACAATAAAGAAGTAACTATACAATTACAAGTAAAAAATGATGAAGTTGTAAATAAACCTACAGGAGAAATTATGTTAGTTTTAGATAATTCAGATAGTATGAATAATACTGTTGATGGAACTAAAACAAGAAAAGAATTAATCTTTGACTCTGCTAAAACTTTAGTTTCTAATCTTTTAAAAGATAACGAAGAATTAAAAATAGGAATTGTTAGTTTTTCTACTAATACAGATATATCTAAAGAAGGCTCATCTGAAGATGCTAATTTAGTTTCTTCTTTAAGTAATGATATTTCTAAATTAAACAATGCGATTTCAAACATAAAATCCGATGGTCCTAAAACAAACTTAGAATCCGGATTAGATTTAGCAAGTGGACAATTTACAAAAACCGATAATAATAAATATATGATTGTTTTAACAGATGGTGTTCCTAATGTTGCTTTAAATTATGATAAAAACTATTATTCAGATGATGTTATTTCAAAAACAAAATCAAAATTACAACAATTAAAACAAAGTAATATAAATGTAATAACAATGCTAACTGGAATTGATGATGAAAAATATATTCCTGCTACAACAACTAAATCATTTGGTGAAATTATTGAAGAAATATTTGGAACAACTTCAAACCCTACTGTTGGAAAATTTTATTATGTAACAGATAATGAAGTAGAATCAATAATAAAAAATGATATTTATAATTCTTTAATACCAGAAAATAAAACATTAAAAGATATTAAAATTATTGATTACTTCCCAGCAGAAATTATTAATAACTTCGATTTTGCATATGTATCAGAAGCAAATATTGGAACAATATCAGCAACAGTTGATAAATCAAATAATTCTATTACTTGGACAATACCAGAACTTGCAAATGGAGAAACAGCAACTGTTCAATACAAATTAAAATTAAAAGAAAATTTTGATAGTTCAATCGTTGACAAAATATTAAATACAAATCAAAAAGTTGACATTATTTACCAAGACTTTAATAACAAAGAGCAAACTAAAACATCTGATATATCACCTAAGTTAAAACTTACTGAACCACCAGCAACTTTACCAAAGGCAGGTATAACAACATTTATAGTAACTGGAAGTATTGTTGCAATTAGTATCCTTATATTCTCAACAGCAAAGTTGTTAATTATTAATAGAAAGATGAAATAATATATAAAATCTATTTATATAAAAAGAACAAATTATTATACTAAAAGAATAATTTGTTCTTTTTTATTTTTATAACTTATTATATTTCTTCTTCAATATATAGTAACCTATTATATTTAGAAACTCTATCTGTCCTACAAGGTGCTCCTGTTTTTATTTGGCCAGCATTTACTCCTACTGCTATATCAGCTATTGTAGTATCTTCAGTCTCTCCTGATCTGTGTGATATTACTGTTTTATATCCATTTTGTTTTGCCTTTTGTATTGTATATAAAGTTTCTGTTAATGTTCCAATTTGATTTGGTTTTATCAATATGGCATTTGCAACATTTTTTTCAATTCCTCTTCCTAACCTTTTTGGATTTGTTACAAATAAGTCATCTCCTACTAATTGAACTTTATTTCCTAACCTCTCAGTTAATACTTTCCATCCTTCCCAATCTTCTTCTGCTAAACCGTCTTCAATAGAAAAGATAGGATATTTATTACACAATTCTACAATATATTCTATCATTTCTTCTTGTGTTTTATATTGTTTTGTTTTCCAAAAATAATATCCTTGTTTATTAATCTTCTTTGCTTCTTCATACATTTCTGTACTAGCAATATCAAGTGCTAATTTTATGTCTTTTCCTGGTTCATATCCAGCTTTTCTTATAGCTTCTATTATAATATCTAAAGCTTGTTCTTCGCTTTCTAAGTTTGGTGCAAATCCTCCTTCATCTCCAACACCTACACTATAGCCTTTTTCTTTTAATACCTTTTTTAATGTATGATAAATTTCAACTCCTCTTCTCATTCTCTCTGTAAAGGTAATGTTACCAATAGGCATAATCATAAATTCTTGTATACTTATATTATTATCAGAATGTTTTCCTCCATTTAATATATTCATCATAGGAATAGGTAATTCTTTTCCATTTATTCCTCCAATATATTGGTATAAATCTAACCCTAATGAATTTGATGCAGCTTTTGCTACTGCCAAAGAAACTCCTAAAATGCTGTTTGCTCCTAAATTTGATTTATTTGGAGTATCATCTAATTTTATCATTTCTTCGTCAATTTTTCTTTGTTCATATACATTCATTCCTATAATTGCCTTCGCTATTTTCTTATTAACATTTTCTACAGCCTTTTCTACTCCTTTACCTAAATATCTACTTTTATCACCATCACGTAATTCCACCGCTTCAAAGCTTCCAGTAGATGCTCCAGATGGGACAGATGCTTTTCCAACATATCCATCTTCCGTAATTACTTCTACTTGAATAGTAGGATTCCCTCTCGAATCTAAAATTTGAAGTGCTTTTACATCTCTAATACCTAAAAAGTTTTTCATAATTTTCCTCCTTTTTTTTAGATATATTATGTACCAAGTATTAAATACGTAAACACTTTAAATCAATTAATTTTTAATTTTAATTATGAAGCTTTTTTGTTTCTTAATTCTGTTGCATATTTTAAAGAGACTTCATTTATTTCTCCCGAAGAAATTCTTGCAATTTCCTCTATTACTTCATTTTCATTTAATAATCGTATTTTAGTCTTTGTTCTATTATTATTTACATCTTTACTAATAAAATAATTATGGTCTGCATTTGCAGCAATATTTGGTAAATGTGATATACACATTACTTGATGTTCTTTAGCAATTGCTTTTAATTTTTTAGCAACTGCATTTGCAGCTTTTCCACTAATTCCTGTGTCAATTTCGTCAAATACTAACACTGGCATTTTATCAGATTCAGCTAAAACTTTTTTAATTGCCAACATTATTCTTGACATTTCTCCTCCAGATGCAATTTTTGAAAGTTCTTTTTCTTCTTCTCCAACATTTGTAATAATAGAAAATACCACTTTATCTTTTCCATCTTTTAGGTAGCCATTTTCTAAATAACATACATTCACCTTTATTTTAGCATTTTTCATTTCCAAATCAATTAACTCTTCATTAATTTCCTCACTTAACTTACAAGCACTCTCTTTCCTTTCCTCATGCATTTTTTGCGCAATAATATTCATTTGGTCTTCAATGTTCTTTAACTCTTTTTTTAATTTATTTGTATAATCTTCTAAATTTTCAATACGATTTATCTCCTCTTTTATTTCTTGTTTGTAATTTAAAATTTCTTCAATAGTATTTCCATATTTTCTTTTTAATGAATGTATTAAATCTAAACGTTCTTCTATATAATTTCGTTCTTCTTCATCAAAATAAATATCACTATTATAATTTTCTATATCTCTTGTAAGTTCTTGTAATTCATAATATATATTTTTTAAATTAGCTGATACTTTTTCGTATTTTTCGTCAATATTCTCAATTTTTTCTAAAGCCCTAATAGCCATACTAATACTATCAATTCCATTATCAGCTATTAATCCTTCAGCTTCTTGCAAATTTTGCGAAATTTTTTCAGAATTCATTACTATTTTTCTTTTTTCTTCTAATTCGTATTCCTCTTCTGTTTTTAATTCTGCTTTTTCTATTTCGTCAAATTGATATTTTAACAAATCTAATTTCCTTTGTTTTTCTTTTTCATCACCATAATTGGCTTTTAATTCACTTTTTATTTTGTTATATTTTTCATACAAAACATAATATTTATTTAAATTGCTTTCTATTTTTTCTCCTATAAATCCATCTAAATATTGTAAATGTAATTTATTGTCTAATAAATTTTGGTTATCATTTTGACCGTGAATTTCAATAAATTCTTTCATAAATGTTCTTAATTCATTTACAGTTATCATTCTTCCATTAATTTTGCACATATTTTTTCCATTTAAATTTATCTCTCTTGAAACAATTATATTTCCGTCTTCTGATTTTTCATTTTTAGGATCATACATGCATAATTCAACAAAAGAATTGTTTTCTCCTCTACGAATCATATCTTTTGAAAATCTTCCTCCTGATATAATTTGTAAAGAATCAATAATTAATGTTTTTCCAGCTCCTGTTTCTCCTGTTAATACGTTTAAGCCTTTGTTTAAATCAATTGTTAAATCTTCTATTATTCCTATATTTTTTATATGTAATGTTGTTATCATGTTATACCTCCTAAAAATTTTTACTAAAAAAATGTTCGCTTTTATTGTATATACAATTTTAAAAATTGTCAATACTTTTTGCGAACATTTTTTCTTTTTTGTATTTATAATTATAATTTAGTAAGAATCAATTATAATGTCCAGGCTTTAGCTCTCCCTATAATACTTAAATTTTATTTAATGACGTTTGATTGGAATGAAAAAT
>OHXA01000028.1_pt1 | contig 72497 bp, 97 predicted proteins | sample 1579861 | NCBI WGS metagenome assembly OHXA01 (sample SAMEA3882538, study PRJEB24775) | human gut metagenome | biome: human-associated habitat; feature: intestine environment; material: feces | place: Netherlands | collected 2009/2010
AGGCAGGCCACGTTGCCAAAGGGGCTGACCTGCTTGCAGGTCTTGAAGGTCCAGTCGCCTGCAGGCACATCGGCGCGGATGCCGCCGCCGTTCATGATGGCCACATCACAGTGCAGCTTTTCCACCTCGTTGAAGTAGGTGTAGATGCCGTCAGCCACAAAGTCGCCGAGGTTTGTCTCGGCAGAGCGGATGCGGCGCTTACCGGTGGCGGGGTCAGAGACGTAGAAATCACTGTCGCCCACAGCGATCTTCTCGCCCAGCATATCGTCCACGGTGTTCACCCAGCTGGTCTGCATGGCGGCGATGCCTGCGTCCATGCCCTCGTGGGTGGGGATGAGTTTGGTGGTAATGGTGCCGTCCGCAGCGATAGTCATCTCGCCAACGTTGGCAAAGTAAGAACCAGTCTGGGTCAGGGTGACAGCCTTGCCGGAGGCATCCTGCACCTGCTTGTTCTCCATTACGGTATGGGAGTGGCCGTCGATAAAGGCGTCAAAGCCGCTGGTGTGGGCAATGACTTCCTCACTAGTCCACGGAGAGGAAGAGGGGTCTACGCCCAGATGGCCCAGACCGATGACCACGTCTGCCAGAAGCTTTGCCTTATCAATGGCCTTCTGCACGGCGTCATAGAGCTTTTTGCCGTCCTCGCCGCCCTGAATATCGTAGATGTACTTGCGCTGTGCCTTATCCATAAAGTAGGCCGGGGTGGACTTGGTAAAGGTCTCGGGGGTGGTCACGCCCACAAAGGCGATGCGTCTGCCGCCGCGCACGAACACCTTGACGGAGGGCAGCACACGCAGCGTAGTGCGCAGGTCTACCCAGTTACAGGACAGGTACGGGAAATCGGCTTCCTTCATGATGGCCTTGGCACGGTCCATGCCGTAGTCAAACTCGTGGTTGCCGGGGGTGGCGACATCGTAACCGGCAGCGTTCATCAGCTTGATGATGGAAGCACCCTCGTCCATGGAGCCGTAGGCAGTGCCCTGCACATGGTCGCCTGCATCCACCAGCAGCACATCCTTGCCGGCATTCTGATAGCTCTGCTTCAGGTCGGCAATGGCGGCGTAGGTCAGCTTGGGGCTCTGCTTGTCGATGTAGGTATGGACATCGTTGGTGTACAGGATGGTAAGGTCAGACTTGTCACCATACCAGCAGGCCGATGCGGCAGGCGCACCGATGGCCATGGATGCAGCGGCAGCGGTCACACCAGCAGCCTTTAAAAAGCTGCGACGGGAAATAAGTTGTTTCACAGGAAAACGACCTCCTTTTATTTTTGGCGTATCGCATTTGGGCAGGCTCTTCCCTCCTGCCCTTTCAATAGTTCTAGCATAGCACAGAACGCCGCCGCAAACAAGCCAAAATCATTCTTTTGGCACAAATTATTTTCACGTTCCGCTTTATTTTGACGCATATTGTACCATTTTTACACAAAAAAGACCTCCCCGTGCCCTGTCGCAGAGCAGCGGAGAGGTCTTTTTTAGGGGGTGTTGACCCGTTGCCGGGTCTATCGGAGGAGAGGGAAATATCAGATGGCGTTATACTCCTTGAGGAACTTCTCAAGGTCGGTGCCCTCGATCTTCTTCATGGCTTCCTTCAGAGCCAGACGCGGGATCAGCGGCAGATCCATGTCGGTGATCTTCTTGCCGTCGCGCAGCTTCACGGTGGCATCGATCAGGGCGCGCACATCGTAGGTGCTGCCCCAGACCTCGGGCACGCCGCGGTCAATGTTCAGCAGGGTGTACACAGCCTCCATACCGGTGCGCATGGAGTACTCGGTGGTAAAGATGGTATCGCGGGCGGTCTCGGCAAACTGACCGAGGAAGGCGAAGTTCACAGCACCCTCGGGCACAACATCGGGACGGTCGCCCATGGCACGGGGCATGAAGAAGGCATCGATATAGGGCATCATCACAGGCACGGTGTTGGCGCTGTGCTCTGCCAGTTCCGCGATCTGATCCTCGGGCACACCGATGTGGTACAGCCACTCCATGCAGATCTCGCGGCCGGTGCAGTCGCGCATGGGCTTCTTGACGTAATCGCCGGGCTTATCGCTGAACAGGCCGTACACCCAGACGCACAGCTGGTTCTTGGGCTGATCCTTGAACTGCTGCTGACGGTTCAGCGTCCAGCTGAGCAGCCAGCTGGAGTCCTTGACGGTGACGATGCCGCCGGTGACGGTATGGCCGCTGAAGGGATCGCGCTTGCAGATCTTGCGGATATACTGGGGGATCTTGTCGTCCAGCGTGGTGATGGTGGCGCTCTCCCAGTTGCTCAGCTCCGGCTCAGAGCAGAACTTTTCCGGGTGACCGAAGGAGGGATCCTGTGCGGCGATCTTCTTCCACAGATCCCAGCCGTTGCCGGGCTGGATGGTGGGATCAAAGCCGGTGGCCTTATCCTGCGCACCCACGGTGCAGCTTTCCACGCAGCCGCCGTTGGTGATGAACAGCAGATCGTTCTCGGTCAGGTCGATGTTAGAAGTCTCGCCCTCATGCACCACGGTGACAGAGCTTGCCAGCTTGCGGCCCTTCTGGATGTCGAACTTCACATCGGTGACCTTGGTGTTGTAGTGGAACTGCACGCCAAAGCCTTCCAGATAGCGCACCATGGGCAGGATGATGGACTCGTACTGGTTATAGCGGGTAAAGCGCAGGGCGGTAAAGTCCGGCAGACCGCCGATGTGGTGGATATAGCGCTTGAGGTACAGCTTCATCTCCAGAGCGCTGTGCCAGTTCTCGAAGGCGAACATGGTGCGCCAGTACATCCAGAAGTTGGTGTTGAGCACCTCGTCATCGAAGAAATCGGTGATCTTTTTATCCTGCAGCTGCTCGTCCGGGGTAAAGAACAGCTTCATGATCTCCATGGCACCCTTATCGGACAGGCCGAATTTGCCATCGGTGTGAGCATCCTCGCCGCGGTTGACGGTGGCGCGGCACAAGGAGAAGTTGGGGTCCTCCTTGTTCAGCCAGTAATACTCGTCCAGCACGCTGGCACCCTCGGTCTCCAGAGACGGGATGGAGTGCAGCATATCCCACATAACTTCGAAGTGGTTGTCCATCTCGCGGCCGCCGCGCATCACATAGCCGATATCGTACTTGTAGCCATCGCAGGCACCGCCGGCCAGTGCGTTCTTTTCAAACACATGGACGTGCTCGCCCTTCATCTGGCCGTCGCGCACCAGATAGCAGGCAGCGGTCAGCGCAGCCAGACCGGAGCCGATGATATAAGCGGATTTATGATCCACGCCCTCCGGCTTTTTGGGGTGTGCAAAAGCTTCATAATTGCCACTGGAATAGTACATAAAAAAGCCTCCCTGCTTCCATATTTTCGTTTCACAGCCTTCATCGTGCTGTTCTCTATGGCAACAGTATACCCCGCAAAGTGAACCGAAACAACAAACAAACTTTGCCCGGTGTATAGATTTTTTACATCCGCCCTCATTTGCTGGAAATGCGTACAAATTGTGACATAAAGTAACCCCTCTCAGGCGCTTCGCGCCAGCTCTCCCGAAGGGAGAGCTTTATCAGCGCTGACCGTAAGAGATTCTTAAAAGCTCCCCCTGAGAGGGCAGACTTCCCCCGCACCGGGGGAAGATGTCACCGTAGGTGACAAAAGGGGGAATCTGGCAAAGCCGCAAGGCTTTGACCGAGAGGGTTTCTCTAAGCAAATCTTCCCATACAAAAAGAGAGCCGCCGCACAAGGTTCTGTGCAGCGGCTCTCCGGTGGGTTTAGTTCATCTCTTCCAGAGCCTTTTTCAGGTTCTTTGCGATCTGGTCCGGGCAGCTGGTGCTGCGGAAGCCGCACAGCGTGCCGTCCAGACGGGCAATGGCATCCTCTGCCTTCATGCCGGTAAGCAGCTGGCAGATGCCCTTCAGGTTGCCGTTGCAGCCGCCGATGACCTCGATGGATGCAATGGTGTGGTCATCGTTCAGCACAAAGTTGGTCTGCTTGGAGCAGGTGCCCTTGTTCGGGAAAGAAAATTCCTTGCTCATAGTCTTTACGTCCTCTCTCTTTTACGTTTTTCGGCGATGGCGCGCAGCTGCGCTGCGGCTTCGTCTGGTGCGGTGCAGGTGCCGATGGGGTGGGGGTGCTTGTGGTTGCGGCCATGGAAGTCCGTGCCCGCAGTCGCCACAAGACCGTACTGTTTGCACAGGGCAAGGCACTCGGCGCTGTCCTCCGCACTGTTGCTGGGGTGGTACACCTCTATGCCGTCCACTGCGCCCTCTGCCGCCAGTTCGCGCAGCAGGGGCATACTTTTATAGACCGTGGGGTGGGCAAACACCACCGCGCCGCCGCTTGCCTTGGCGGTAGCCAGCACCTGCCGCACCGGCAGATACTCCGGCGAGTGCAGCACGATGCCCCGGGGGTTCCACCCGAACAGCTTGTGGTAGGTCTCGCCGTAGATGCTGCCATCGGTCAGACCCAGCAGTTCCAGTGCCTGCATCAGCCCGCTTTTGAACAGCACCCCGCTGGCCTTAGTGGTCTCCCATGCAAGGTCGGTGGTAAACTGCGGGTACAGCTGCTCCAGCTCCTTTGCGCTCTGCAAAGCGCAGGCGTTGCGGCGCTCCTTCATGATGGCGCAGTGCTCGCGCAGCGCCGGGCAGTCCACGTCCGGGTAGTAGCACAGCAGGTGCACCCTGTGCTGGCGCTCAAAGTCGTAGCCGGTCAGCTCCACGGCGGGGATCAGCTCTACCCCGTCCTGCCCGGTGTGGGCATAGGCGTACTGGGCGCTGAGCAGGGTGTCGTGGTCCGAAAGGGCGATGGCGTGCAGCCCGGTGCGGGCGGCGATGGGTGCCAGCCGCTCGATGGGCACAGCACCGTCCGAGCAGGTGGAATGGATATGCAGGTCACAGGACATAGCGGGTTACTTCCTTAGTGCTTATAGAAATTGATCAGGCAGCCGTCAGCCAGGATCTGGCGCTCGTCGGTGGTGAGCGGAGCCATGTACAGCTCAAACTCCTTGACGGTATCGCCCAGAACATAGGCCTTGATGCTCTGCAGGTCGCCCTTGAGTGCCTCCCGCACATTGGGGATGAGCACATAATCCCCCAGACCAAAGGGGGTGGCACCTGCCAGCTGCAGGGGCAGCATGCCCCAGTTGATGAGGTTGGAGCGGTAACGCTTGGTGGCGTACTCGGTTACGATATTGGCACCGGCACCCAGCACACGCTGGCAGCTGGCGGCCTGCTCACGGGCAGAGCCGTCGCCGGGCTTGACCGCAAAGATGGTAGAGGCGATCTGGATATCGTTCCAGCTCAGCTGCTCGCAGCCGGGCACGGCGTTCACCTTTGCCAGCAGAGCAGCGTCCCCTGCACCGGCGCGGCGGGCAGCTTCCTCGGCCTGCACGGCCTTGGCGCGACTCACATACTCCGGGTCCTTGCGGCTGAGGGTGAACTCAGCCAGACCCAGCGGATTGGAACGGTAAGAGGACGTCTCGCCGGAGGGAATCAGCTCATCGGTGGTGGTGACGGGGTCGGTGATATAAGAAGCCACCTTCAGCAGCAGATTGTCGCCCAGCGGTGCGATCTCCGGCCAGTCCTTGATGTTGGGGCCAAATTTGAGCAGGGCATCGTAATCGCCCTTGCCAAAGCCCTGATACACGCGGGTGTCGTAGCTGGAAGCATCGTACTGGTACTCCGGCACGGTGGGATCGTAATCAATGTCGGTGGCGGGGGTCAGGATGCCGCCGTTTGCGGTGGTGGCTGCAATGCTGCGGGCATCCATCAGTGCCACACCGGCCAGCTGGCCGCTGCCGGGCTTGGAGCCCTCGCGGCTGGGGAAGTTGCGGGTGGTGTGACGGATGGACAGTGCACCGTTGGCGGGCACATCGCCTGCGCCGAAGCAGGGGCCGCAGAAGGCGGTGCGGATGGTAGCGCCGCTGGCCATCAACTCGCCAATGACGCCGGTGCGCACCAGTTCCATCATGATGGGCTGACTGCCGGGGTAAACGCTCAAGGCGTAGTCGCCGCAGCCGCCGGTATGACCCTTGAGGATGGAAGCAGCCTCGTAGATGCTGTCGTACAGACCGCCTGCGCAGCCTGCAATGACGCCCTGATCCACACGCAGCTTGCCGTTTTCGATCTTGCTGCACAGATCCAGCTGCACATCCTTGCGGCCGATCAGCTTCTGCACATCCTGCTCGCAGGCGTGGAGGATGTCCTCCAGATTTGCGTTCAGCTCCTCAATGGTAAAGGCGTTGGAGGGGTGCATGGGCAGGGCGATCATGGGACGGATGGCAGAAAGATCCACCTCCACCACGCCATCGTAGTAGGCAAGGTCTGCCGGTGCCAGCTTTTTGTAGTCCGCTGCACGGCCATGCACTGCCAGAAAACGCTGGGTGACTTCGTCGGTCTCCCAGATGGAGGACAGACAGGTGGTCTCGGTGGTCATGGCATCAATGGCGTTGCGGGTATCCTGCCGCAGGGAAGCAATGCCGGGGCCCACGAACTCCATAACCTTGTTTTTGACGTAGCCGCTCTTGAACAGCTTGCCCACAAGGGCAATGGCTACATCGTGGGGGCCGCAGCCCGCCGGCAGACTGCCGGTCAGGTAGATGGCCACCACACCCGGGCGGGCAACATCATAGGTGCGGCCCAGCAGCTGCTTTGCCAGCTCGCCGCCGCCTTCACCGATAGCCATGGTGCCCAGTGCGCCGTAGCGTGTGTGGGAGTCCGAGCCAAGGATCATTTTGCCGCAGCCGGCAAAGCGCTCGCGCATATACTGGTGGATGACTGCCATGTGCGGGGGCACAAAGATGCCGCCGTACTTTTTGGCAGCGGACAGGCCAAAGCGGTGGTCATCCTCGTTGATGGTGCCGCCCACAGCGCACAGGCTGTTGTGGCAGTTGGTAAGCACATAAGGGATGGGGAACTTTTCCAGCCCGGAAGCACGGGCGGTCTGGATGATGCCCACAAAGGTGATGTCATGGCTTGCCATGGCATCAAACTTGATCTTCAGGTTCTCGGCATCGCCGCTGGTGTTGTGTGCCTGCATAATATTGTAGGCCATGGTACCGGTCTTAGCCGCGGCAACGGCAGCGGCATCAAAGCCCTTTGCTGCCAGTGCTGCGGGTGCATTGCCATCTGCGGGCACCCACTCTCCGCGCGCATAGTACGCACCGCCGGTGCTGCATTTGATCATATCCAACATCTCGATTCGCCTCTCTTTTTGTATTTTCCCGCCCGCCGCAATTGCGGGCATTGCCCCGGCAGTGCGGCTATTCATCCCGAAAACAGCTGTCCTCTTAGCCTTCACCCCTTGGGGGGAAGCCATTAAGCAAACCAGCTTTTCAAAGACTTATAACCCCTGCCCTGTTACGGCAAAGCCGTATTTATTTGTTATTATAGCATGAAAGGGCGAAAAGAGAAAGCATTTTTTATGAACCCTTACTGCACCTTTGCGGCGGCTTCCTGCTGCTTTTCCTTTTGCAGTCTGCGGAACACCACAAAATAGGCCGGGATCAGGAAGAAGCAGGCAAAGAGCCATGCCACCGGGCTTGCGATGCAGGCGGCAAAGTAGCCCCACAGCGGCACGAACCAGAAGCCCACCATGGCGCGGGCAATCATCTCAGCCACACCGGCAAACATGGCAAGGCCGGAGTGCCCCAGACCCTGAATGGTGTAGCGGTAGATGATAAGCACTGCCAGCGGGATGTAGAACACACTGTTCCAGAAGATGAAGTCCTGCGCATTGGCCATAATGGCGGTCTCGCCTGCGTCCAGGAACAGGCCGATCAGGGGCTTGTCCAGCACGCGCAGGATGAGGAAGGAGGCCACGCTGTACACGCAGCCGATGCCCAGTGCGGTGTTCACGCCGCGGTTCACGCGGCCCAGATCCTTCGCGCCCATATTCTGGCTGGTGTAGGTGGTCATGGCGGTGCCGATGCTCTCCAGCGGCACGCTGAGGAACTGCGCAGCCTTGCCGCCGGCGGTCTGCGCGGCTACGATATCGCTGCCCAGACCGTTCACCGCGCCCTGCAGCACCACGCTGCCGATGGCAGTAATACTGCACTGCAAACCCATGGGGAGGCCCATGGCGCAAAGCTTTGCGCAGTGCGGAGCGCTGATGCGCCCTTCTTCCTTATTCCAGCGCAGTTCCGGGTAGTGGCGCATGATGTAAATAAGGCTGCCGATGCCTGCCACAGCCTGACTGAACACGGTGGCAAAAGCCGCGCCGAACACGCCCATGTTGAACAGGATGATGCAGGCAAGGTCCAGCCCGATGTTCAGCACGCTGGCCACCAGCAGGAAATACAGCGGGCGCTTGCTGTCGCCCAGTGCACGCATCAGGGCGCTGGTCACATTATAAAGCAGCGTGAAGGGGATGCCTGCAAAAATGGTGCGGATATAGATATCCGCAAGGTCGATGATATCGGCCGGGGTGTTCGTCCACACCAGCACCAGCCGGGTCATAGCCACCGTGACGATGGTAAGCACCGTGGCAAAGGCGATGGACAGCCACACGGTATTGGCGGTGTAGCGGCGCATCTCGTGGTGGTCGTGGGCGCCGAAGGTCCATGAGATGGGGATGGAAAAGCCACAGGCAATGCCGTTGACAAAGCCCAGCACCAGATAGTTCAAACCGCCCACACTGCCTACCGCCGCCAGTGCTTCCACGCCCACGAACCGCCCCACGATGATGGTATCGGCCAGATTGTAGAACTGCTGGAACAGGCTGCCCAGCATCAGCGGCACAGCAAAGGCAAGCAGCAGCTTCAGCGGACTGCCCTGCGTCATATCTTTGGTCATGGAAATATACCTCCTGCCCACACAAAAAAGATGGATGTTCGCATTTTTGCCGTGAAAAACGCCCTGCCGGAAAAGCGGCAGGACGTTGTAAGGATTCATGAGTGGTATTATAGCGGAGCAGCGCCGGTTTTACAAGACTTGGTTTGCATCAACATTTCCATTTTTTTGCCCAAAGAATTGGTGATTTTGCTCATTCCGCGTAGTGTGCCAGAAACTGTTTGGTGCGCTGTTCCCGCGGGTGGTCGATCAGCTGCTTTGCAGGGCCTTCTTCCACCACCACGCCGCCGTCCATAAACAGGATGCGGTCGGCCACATCCCGGGCAAAGTGCATCTCGTGGGTCACGATGATCATGGTGGTCTTGCGGTCGGCCAGTTCCCGCAGCACCCGCAGCACCTCGCCGGTCAGTTCCGGGTCAAGGGCGCTGGTGGGCTCGTCGAAGCAGAGGATGTCCGGGTGCAGCGCCAGCGCCCGGGCAATGGCCACCCGCTGCTGCTGCCCGCCGGAAAGCTGGTGCGGGTAGTGGTCTGCCCGCTCCGAAAGCCCCATCTGCGCCAGCAGTTCCCGCGCCTGCTGTTCCAGCTGGGCGTGCACCGCCTTTTTGTTGGCGCGGTAGTCCGGGCGCTCCTTTGCCAGCAGCTCCCCTGCCAGCATCACGTTCTGCAGCGCCGTATACTGCGGGAAGAGGTTAAAGTTCTGGAACACCAGCCCGAAGTGCAGTCGCTTTTTGCGGATCTCGCTTTCCCGCTGGGTGGCGGGGTCGGCGGCGTCCCACATGGTCTCGCCGTTCACCCGGATGCAGCCGGTGTCCGGCCGCTCCAGAAAGTTCAGGCAGCGCAGCAGGGTGGTCTTGCCGGAGCCGGACGAGCCGATGATGGCCAGTGCCTCGCCCTGCTCTAAGGTAAGGGAAATGTCCTTTAAGACCTTTGTATCTCCGAAATTTTTGCCAATGCCGGAGGCCTCCAGTAATGCCATATTCTTAAAAACCTCCTCAGCAGCGGAAATAATCCAGTTTCTTTTCAGCCCAGTTGAACAACAGGGTGAGCGCGCCTACGAACACAAGGAAGAACAGCGCCGTGGAGAACAGCGGCCAGATCAGACCTTTTGCGCTGTACTCCTTGGCCATCATGATGATCTCCTTGTTGGCGATGGTGTTTGCCAGTGAGGTGTCCTTGACAAGGGTGATGATCTCGTTGCCCATGGGCGGCAGAATGCGCTTGACCACCTGTAGTAGAGTGACCTTGAAAAAGATCTGCGTGCGGGTCATGCCCAGCACCTGCCCGGCCTCGGTCTGCCCCTTAGGCACCGCCTCGATGCCGCCGCGGTAGATCTCGGAAAAATAGCAGGCGTAGTTGATGGCAAAGGCTACCACCGCCGCCACCATGCGCCCGCCGGAGCCGGAGGGCCACGGATTATTCATGCCCAGCAGGCCGGGGCCCAGATAAATGACGATGATCTGCAGCATCAGCGGCGTACCGCGGATGACCCAGACAAAGGTCTTTACCGCACCGGACAGCAGCCTGCACCGGCTCATGGAGCCAAAAGCCACCACCAGCCCCAGCGGCAGCGCAAACAGCAGCGTAAGGGCAAACAGCTCACAGTTGAGCAGGAACGCGCCGGAAAGGCGCCCAAGGATCACAGACACAAAAACACACCCATCTATCGTTTTGTTTTACGCCCGGCTCAGTCGGCCAGCGCCAGCTCGTACTTCTCGGCCAGTGCCTGTATGGTGCCGTCAGCCTTCAGCTCGTCAAAGGCGGCGTCCACTGCGGCGGCGGCATCGCTGCCCTTGCGGAAGGCCACGCCGTACTCCTCGGCATTTAGCTCGTCCACAATTTTCAGGCTTGCATAGTCGGTGCCTTCACCGATCATGGCGTTGGCAAGGGTCAGGTCCAGCACAGCGGCGTCTGCCGTACCGGCAGCCACTTCCATCAGGCAGTCGGTCTGCACGCTCTTGGAAATGTAGTCAGCCTTGGCAAGGTTCTCATCGCCCTGAATGGCGGCTTCGCCGGCAGAACCAGCCTCGGCCACCACGGTCTTACCGGCAAGGTCGGCGGTGGAGGTATAGGCTGTGCCCTCCTTTACCACCACGACCTGTGCGTTCTTGGCGTAAGCCTTGGTGGTGGCGGTGTTGGCCATGATATCCTCGGTCAGGGTCATGCCGTTCCAGATGCAGTCGATGCTCTTGGCGTCCAGCTCCACCACCTTGGTGTCCCAGTTGATCTCTACGAACTCCGGCTCTACGCCCAGCTTTGCGCACACAGCAGTGGCAAGCTCGGTATCAAAGCCGGTAAAGTTGCCATCGGCATCGGTGTAGTTCATGGGCTCGTACACGGTGTAGCCGATGACCATTTTGCCCTTGCCCTTGATGTAATCCAGATCGCTGCCCGCTGCAGCAGAAGCCGAACCGGCTGCGCTGCCGGAAGCAGATGCCGCAGCAGAGGTGGATGCACTGCCGCCACAGGCTGCAAGGCTCAATGCCAGAGCACCGGCCAGAAATGCACTTGCAATACGCTTGAGTTTCATATCTTTTTCCTCCCATGGGGGACGTTCTGCGTCCCGCTTCCCTCTCGATTTACCATTTTACCATGCTAAAGTGGTAAACTGTAGCTATAGAATAGCGCGTTTGCCGCCGTTTTGCAAGAGGAAACCTTTATTTTTTGCACAATGCACTGCTTTGCCCCGCCTGTAAGCCCGCTTTTTGTGGGAAAGTGTGCACATACCCCTTCCGGCTTTGCGCCTGAGGGGGTATCCATAAAAAATCCCCCCGCACTTTTTGTGCAGAGGGACATCCTGTTTTTATGATTACTGCTCCGCCATGGCCTTCAGCACCGCCTTTTGCAGGTCGGTGACCGAGATGGTGCACAGCGCCTTCAGGTCGGCATCCGTGCCGTCTGTGGAGAGCTTGCCGATCTCCACGGCGTTTTTGCCCTTCAGATAGCCGCACCAGCCTGCGCTGTGCTCGTACCATTCCTTGCCTAACGCGCTTGCGCTGCGCATTCCGTAACGGTCGCCCAGCTCGTTTTTGGTGTACACCGGCTCCCGCGGGGCAGACACAGTACCATCCGCGCTGACGGTCAGCTCCGGCTCGGTCATATCGCCGATAGCGCTGGTCACCCGGGCGTTCTCGTCCATGGTCACCACCGCCAGCGTGATCTTAGCCTGCACCTGTGCGTCCTTGTCGTCTGTGCCCGTAAGCCCCTGCGGCATTTCTGCCACTTCTACGCCCAGTTTGACCGTATCGCCCCGGGCAGCACCCAACACCTGTGCATTCTCGCAGGCGCGGACGACAGCATCCCGGTAACGGTCCACCGCGATGGTGCAGCCGGAGAGAAGGTCTGCATCGGTTGGCTTGCCGTCCGCATCCGTTTTCAGCTTCTTCACTTCGTCCGGAGTCTTGCCCTCAAGCCAACTGCCAAAGGCGTCTGCCTGCTCTGCCCAGCCCTTTTTCAGGCCGGACACCTCTGCCAGTGGGTAGTCCTTGCCCTTCTGGCGCTTGGTGCGGGTGTCGGTGGGGGTGGTCACCTTGCCGGTGCTGTCCGCACTGACTGAAAGCTCCAGCTCATCCAGTGTCACCCCGGCCAGCTTGCCGTCTGCATCCAGCAGCACGGCAGCCGCTACGGTGTGGATGTTGCCCGCACGGTCTGTGCCGGTCGTCTCGGTCAGGACCCCCAGCCCGGTGCGCCACGCCGCGCTTTGCGCTGCACTGCTGCCCACAGAGGTGCTGCCGCTCACAGAACCGGAGCTGCTGCCGGAGTTTCCCCCGCCACAGCCGGTCAATGTCAGTGCTGCCGCCAGCGTGCAGCACAAAAACCAACGCAATGCCTGTTTCATATCGTCACATACGCTCCCTTTCCGTGCCTGCATTGCAGACGCAGGCTTTGGAGCTAGTGTGCCCCGCCGCGCGGGTTTTATGAGCAGATGTTTACATCAGCGGGCTTAACAGCCGCAACACGCTGTCCAGCACCGTACCGGCCAGACCGGTGCGGCAGTCCGCGCACTGCACCTCCCGGCACTGGGGCAGGGTGCGGCGCACATCGTCCCGCAGGGTCAGCACCTGGCTATTTTGCAGCAGCAGCACCCCGCACTCGAAGTGCAGAAACATACTGCGGTAGTCCATATTGATGCTGCCCACCACCGCCGCGCGGTCATCACTGACGCAGCACTTGGCGTGGAGAAAGCCCGGGGTGTACTCGTAGATGCGCACCCCCGCCCGCAGCAGGGGCAGATAGTACGAGCGGCTCAGCCGGAACACCAGCTTTTTGTCCGGGATGCCCGGCAGCACCAGCCGCACATCCACCCCGCGCTTGGCGGCGTTGCGCAGCGCGTCCAGCATCTCCTCGCCGATGGCAAGGTAGGGCGTATAAAAATAAACGTACTGCTGTGATTGTGCCAGAATGTCCAGATAGACCGTTTCTGCCACCGGCTCCTCGTCCAGCGGGCTGTCTGCGTAAGGCTGTACTACTCCATCGCTGGCAGGCAGCACCGCAAGCTGCGGACGGAAGGCGCTGTAATCCTGCTCAAAGGGCCGGAAGGCGTTCCAGAAATCCAGAAACATTACGGTAAAGTTCCACACCGCAGCACCCTCGATGCGCAGACCCGCGTCCTTCCAGTAGCCGAAGCGGGTGATTGCGTTGATATATTCGTCTGCCAGATTGATGCCGCCGGTGTAGGCTACTTTGCCGTCTATCACCACGATCTTGCGGTGGTCGCGGTGGTTCATCACCAGCGAGAGCAGCGGCACCACCGGGTTAAAGGGGATGCAGCGGATATGCGCCCGCTCCATGCGCACCACAAAGTCCTTGGGCAGACCCAGCAGGCTGCCGAAGTCATCGTAGATCAGCCGCACGTCCACCCCCTGCGCCGCTTTGCGCCGCAGAATGTCCTCCACGCCCTGCCACATCTTGCCCTGACTGACGATGAAAAACTCCAGAAAGATGCTCTTTTCCGCCTTTTCAAGGTCGGCCAGCAATGCCGGATACATGGCTTCACCGCAGGAGAAATACCGGGCGGTGGTGTTCTGCCATGCGGGGTAGCAGCCGTACTGGGTCAGGTAGCGGCTCACGCCCCGGTTTTCATCGCACAGCCCGGCGGTCTGTCCGGGCTGCTGAGCGCGGTCTGCCCGGTGCGCCTGCTCCACCGCCTGCATTTTGCTGCGCAGACGGCGGGAGGGCCGCTTGTTGCCAAAGGCCAGATACAGTGCCCCGCCCAGCAGCGGCAACAGCCCGATGAGGGCGATCCAACCCACCTTATAGGCGCTGTTTTCATCCTTGCGCACCAGATACAGAATGATCAGCAGGCTTAACCCGTTGAGCACCCCGGTGACCCACACCCGCGCCGTGCCGGTGGTGAGGGCGAAGAACACCCACGCCAGCCATGCAAGCTGCAGCGCCACCAGCACCACCGTGACCGTGATGCGGTTGAGGATGCGGTTGAAAAATTTGACGATCGGCAATCGGAACAGCATACCATCTCCCCTTTCCGTGTTAAGGTGTATCTGAAAACAAAGAAAATGACGAATATTTCGCAAGCACAAGCGGGATTTAAGGCAAATAGCCGCAGGAATCCTTTGTGGATTTCAAGGCTCTTTAACGCAAAATCCAGCTGTGTTTGTAGAAATAGACTAAATTTTCGACTTTTCAGATACACCCTAGCTTACCTCTATAATACGGTTAAGTATAACGCGGTTTTTCCCCCTTTGCAAGCTTTTGGTGTCGGGTACACCGGCGTGCCGGCCGCCTTTATTCCTTATAAAAAAGTTCACCGGAGCGTCCGCAGATGCCCCGGTGAACCAAGATTCTATTATATATTTTCCGCTCAGACGGTGGGGGCTTCGTTGTCCTCGTAGCCCACCATCAGGCCGCCGTACTCCGCGTAGTAGCTGCACAGCGCGCCGCAGCTGCCTACCTCCACCTTGGCCTCCGGGAACACCGCATGGACCATGTGCTTCAGCCGCTCCGCAGCGGCAGCATTGCAGCAGTGGTCGATGTGCACCCGGCCGTTGGTCAGGCCGTGCGCCTTCATTTCCAGCACCATGCGCTCCAGTGCGCCGTGCTCGCCGCGGGTCTTGCAAAGAACCTCCAGATCACCGGCATCGCTGGCCTGCCCGATAACCCGGATACCCAGCATCCGCGCCACAGCAGCCACAGCGGGCTTCACGCGGCCATTGCGGGCAAGGTTTGCCAGAGATTCCAGCGCAAACAGCAGATGGGTGTGCTCGTGGTACGCCCGGATCTCCTCACATACGGTGTCAAAGGGCTTGCCGGCCTTGATCAGCGCCGCCAAACGCTCCACCAGCAGCCGGGACTCCGCACCAGTAGACAGGCTGTCCAGCACAAAGACCCGCGCGCCCTCGTGGCTCTGCTCGTATTCCTCGCCCGCCAGCAGCGCGGCGTTGTAAGCGCCGGACAGCGTACCGGTAATGGTTACAACATACACCTCGTCTGCGCCCTCGTAGGCAGCCATCCAGTCCGAGATATTGGGGCAGGAGGTGCTGGTGCGGCCCTTATAGGTGCGCATCATCTCGGCCAGCGCGGGGGCATCCACCTCTGCGGTGTCCACATACTCCTGCTCGTCGGTCAGGATCTTCAGCGGCACGCAGGCAAACCCTACATCGGGGAGCTCGTACACATTTGCAGAGGAATCTACAACGATTTTGCTTTTCATATTTTTCTCCATTTTCAAGCGGCGCAATGCCGCGGTCATTCCTTTGTTTGTGACCATCATAGCAGTTTTTTAAAAACCTGTCAACTGTTTTTTCAAATTCTTTTACAAAGTTTTCGTTGCCCGTTGACCAATTTTCCAAAATGCGGTATACTATTTTACAGGCAGAAGTGCTTTTGCGGAAAGCAATTGCCCTGCCTTTGCACAAAAACAACGTTCCTGCTTGCAAAAAGTGCAGGAGCATGAACGGAACAAGATACTATGAAAGCTGAAACCAAACTCCGCGTTGCGGCGTGTGCTGCGGGCTTTGCCCTGCCCCGGTACAACGATCTCCCCTCGGTAGGGCTGTATCTGGACCAGACGGTGCAGTTCGTCAACGGCTACTTCCGCAGCTTCTGCGGGGTGGAGCTGACCCCATCTATGGTAAGCAACTACGTCAAAAAAGGGGTGGTGGATCACCCCATCCGCAAAAAATACACCCGGGACCAGATCGCATCCCTGATGTACATTGCAGTCTCCAAGACCGTGCTCTCGATTGAAAACATCGACACCCTGTTCAAAATGCAGCGGGAGCACTGCTCCGCCGGGACAGCCTACGATATCTTCTGCGAGGAGTTAGAGACTAGTCTTTCCGTGGTGTTCGGCGGCAAGACAGCCCAGCCGGAGGCCACGCTCAACGACGAGCGTCTGCTGCTGCGCAGCACCATTTTTGCCGCGGTCAACAAAATGTATCTGGACTGCTGCTTTGATGCCTTGCGGCAGGAGCAGGCTCTGTGGTCGGACATCCTGCCGGATCTGGCGTAACAGAATAGCAGATATAGCAAAAGCCACCTGAAACGTAAGTTTTCAGGTGGCTTTTATGTTGGTGGAGCATAAACGACCTTGTGCGAACACACAGGGTTCGTCTGGCTCACATTTGGTGGAGGCGATGGGAGTCGAACAATTAAAAATGATGGATTGTCGTCAAAAATTCATCTGGGATGCACGAAAGGACGAAGGAATAATACGGATTTGTTGGGTTATGCCCGATTCGTTTTTTGACATTTAGAAAAAAGAGTGTTACCAAATGTGTTACCAGAATCACCCTTGAGCCTTCCTGAATGCAGCGGTCGTTGCAGCCGCCAAATCTTCTCGCTGGCCCTGCAATTCATGATGGTACACGCCGGAAGTGTCCATGTTCTTGCTGTGACCAACCAGCATTTTTAGCTGGCTGTCAGTCAGGACGCTTGATTCAACGCTGACAAAGGTGTGCCGCAGCTCGTAAAGTGAGACTTTCGGCTCAAGCCCGTTTGCTTCCTGATACGATTCCCAGCGGCGATAGAGCGCATGCTCTGACGGAATCTGAAACAGCGGCGTATTGTATTGTAGCAGTATGCCTTGAGCCTTTAGGAGCTGTACCTGCGCCTCATAAGCATCCCGTGCTTCCTTGCCCATGTCAAAAGAGCGGATGGCGTTTTCATTCTTTCCGGTGGTCTGCTCCCGGTGCACGTTGATGCTGCGCCGAAGGTTGACCGTGTTCCCCTTGATGTCACCATACCAGAGACCAATCAGCTCCCCGGGGCGCAGGCCGGTCGCAACTGCAAATCGGTAGGCGTAGATATATTCATCAAATACCAGTTTTCCATAGTAGGTGCGGGTGTCTACGCTAAACAGAACCTTCAGGGCGGTGGGCTGCAAGATCGTGCGTTTCCCCATCCTGGCATTCTTCGGGATAGCCAGGTCGGGGTGGAGCGTGGTGTACCGGTTTTTCCTGCACCACTTGACAAAGGCGGTTTCCGCAGCCCGGATCGTCATAAGCGTCTTTCGGCTCAACGGCTGGTTTGAGATGGGCTTGCGCTGGTTCTTTTTCTGTGAGCGCTTCCGGAACGAAACGTCGATTGCCTTTTGAAGATCGCCCTCGGTCAGCTCGTCAATGCGGATATTCCCACAGGTCGGCAGGATGTAGCAGTCTCCGTAACGCTGGCATTGTGTCACATAGGACGTCCCGCAGGTGAGCTTCAGCTCTTCTACCCACTCTGAATAGAGTGCAGCCACCTTCTTCCTGCCGTCCCGAATGCTATCATCAAGCCATGCATCCGCTTTTGCGTTTGCTTCCCGTTGTCCTGTCCGGCCAGGTGTGCTGCTGTAAAACCGTTTGCGGGTGCCGTTCTTCTGAACCGCGATGCACCAGCGCTTTTCCTTTTCCACCCAAAATGCCGTGTTGACCCGTTTTTTCATAAAATCCACCTCCATACACAAGAGTACACTGTGCCGCTGCCCTTGGGACGGCGGCGCTTTTTTCTTTGCTGCGGGGCGGCTTCCGGCTGCTTCTTCCCGCACCACGGACAAAAAGAAGCAACATCCGGGATCGCTTCCCGGCAGCATGGTCTCACGCATTTCATGGCTTACTCCTTTTTCTTCCCGATATATCCAAAGGCACCATTTTCAGCAGCGGCCCTTCCGGCCTTGTAGTTGATCTTCAGGTCGTCAATGGGAGGTTGTGGAGCGTCCGGGCATGGGTCAAGGCCCGCGATCTGCGCATAGGTATACTGGTCTATGATGGTGCCGCACACGCTGGCCCTGTTGTTGAGCGGGCAGTGCAGGTTTGCAGCTATCTCCGATATGACAGCAGGCGGGCTGCTGCCATGCTGCCCCTTCAGCACAAAGAGGAGCAGCCGTTTCGTTAGAGGCGGAAGCGCCTGCACAATAGCAAGCAGCTCCCTATCTATCTCGTTGTCCTGTTTTTGCTGATCCGGCACCGCATACAAGTCCGGGTGCAACACCTCCATAAAGACCGCGATGGGCGACACCCCGCAGGCTGTACACCAATCCATGATCTCGTCACTGTCCGGGCTGGTGCATCCTTTTTCCCAGCTCTGCACGGTGCGCTCTCCCTTCTCAATGCGCCTTGCGATCTCCACTTGGCTCAAGCCCGCAGACACCCGTGCTTTTGCAAGTGCTTTCCCGATTTGGCTCGCCGTAAAATAACTCATATACACCCTTCCCCCCTCAAATATAACGCGTGATAAAAACAAAAAATGGCGCAGAAAAAATCCGCGCCATTCGACAAATTTTATCCGTATTTCATTTTCCTCTTTCTCATGGTAAAATTTGGTACATAAGTTGACACAATTACCAAAAATCAGGAGGAAAACAAAATGAAAAACGGTCAAACAAGCAACAAAGACCCGGAAATGACCATCATTGACGGAATGCCCGCCAGCGTGCTTACCGGCACAGCCAAAACCCCGCAGCCTTGGGAGGATTGAGCCATGACCAACAAAAAGACCGCCTGTTTCTGCGCCCACATCCGTGCCGCGCTTGCCTGTTACGTTGATATGACCCCGGAGCAGCAAGCCCTTGCCGCCATGTACGCCAACCGCAAGATCACCGGCCTGCACACCCTGCGCGCCGCAGCGGTAAGCCCCGGCGGGGAGTGCGCCGCCCAGTTGTTGCAAAAAATGCAGCAGCTGGACACAGGCGACCAGTAACAACGCGCATATTTTGCGCAAAGTCAGCGTAAACCGCGCGTTTTTCGCTTAAAAGTGCGCGTAAATCGCGCGATTCAGCGCAAATCTCAAATTTTTGGCGATTTTTTTCGACATTAAAATCGATTGACGCTTACGCCAAACTGTTGTAAAATGCAGTTGTAAACAAGTTTACAGGCCAAGCAACTGAGATTTTTTTGCGTTGTACTCCGCTTCCGTGATGGCCCCCATATCCAGTAGCTGTTTAAACTTCAAAAGCTCATCAGCGGCGCTGGGGGCAACCGGAGCGGCAACCTGCGGCTTCTCATGGCTGACTTTGCAGCTCTTGAGAAACGCAGTCATTCCGCCTGGATAAACCGTTGTCGGCAAGTTGCTTTCCCCAAGAGGAAGGACGAAGCGAATAGAGATATTTTCTTTGCTGTAGGCTTTGTGGGTTTCAGTTTTTGCGGTGGCAGCGCCCACGATCGCACCCACAGATCCAGCAACGGCTGCGCCTATTACTGCACGCCCAATGCCGCCCTTGGTTTCGGTCACCGTCAGATCGTCAGGCGCATCCGATTCGTACCCTGCGACTTCATCAAAACTGTAAATCATGCGTGAGCCTTTATCACCACCGCGGTGTCCAAAGTAAAACAGCCGGTTGACCTTATCGATAGAGACAAAGAGTGCATCGCGGTCAAAGATGGAATCGGTCTCTTTAAATGTTCTGCGGCGGCTTTCCAGTGTAGCCCAGTATTCCGCAAGTGCAGCTGTCGGTTGCTTTGCTGCACGGATGCCCAATTTTGAAAAGAAAAAGTTACTGCACCCGGCACAGATCAGGCCGTCCGCGCTCTTCTCGCGGTTCAGCAGACCCAACTTGCCGCCGCAGACGGGACAGATACTTGCCATGATAACCACCTCACACATATTAAATACTGCAGCAGATAGGAGGACACAATGAACGAAACAGACCGGCAAGGCTACATTGACGCTATTATCAAGCTTCTGGAACGCGCAGACCTGCGGGCGCTGCGCCTGATCTGGATCCACGCAAAAGGCCTTGTAAAATAGAATCAAGGTAGCAAAAGAAGGGAAGCCCTTACGGGTTTCCCTCTTTTTTTTGCAGCTTTTCAGCCATTCGCTCCAAAAGCTTCCAGTCCTCCGGCTCTAGTTCGGCCAGCATCTCAACAAACCGGCGTTTGAAGTCGTCACCCTCGTCCTCCGTGATCTCGGTAAGGAAGCTGGTGATCTTCTCCGACCTGGTGATCTGGTTGAACATCTCCCCTTCCCCTGTCCGCAGCCACGTCTCGTTGACGTTAAACTCGCGGCAGATATCGGAGATCGTTCGGTCACTGGGCTCCACTACGTTTACTTCGTAGCTGCCAACTGTATTTCTTTTGAGGTTCAGTCTGTCTGCAAAGGCTTGCTGCGTCAAGTTGACCTGCTTTCGCAGTTCCTTGACTCGTTCGCCGATTGTCATGGAGCTCACCTCCGTGACCTTATTATAGCACATTGCAAAATGGAAGTCAATGAAATTTGTTTAAGAAATCAACAAAAATGCCCTTGACAAATGTTGTTCAATGACTTATACTTGTCATGTAATCAACAAACACAAGCAAACAGGAGGTTTGACATGGGGGATATTTATGATCTTGCAATTCACGCAAGACGCAACCGGGAAGTAGCTGATGTGGACGGCGTTAGTTATGTTGTACCCACAATGGGTTACAACTGGTTCCACTGGAAGGGATGCCGCTGGTCTGGCCAATGGATTCACGGCGCGGAAGCTGAGACGCATTTCGGCACATTACAAGTATACGACAACGGCACATGGCATCCAGTCGTTGCTTTTTCTCACGGTTATATGGGCCCGGCGGTGGACTACACCGTGGCCGGCGTGAAGATGTTTAAGGAGGTCTGAACGATGCTTATCAATATCGAGTATCTTGGCACAGACGGTCAGGTTTACATTGCTACGGCAGAGGTCTATGAATCCTCGGAAGCCAAAGCGTTTGCACAGGCGGTTCTGGACTTTGAAGCGTCTTTTGCAGGAGTTGCGCACATTTTGAATGTGAAGAACGTGACGCTTGGTGCAGACCGTGATTGAACGATTACCCCCGCCTGATGATGACCCTGCGGCAAGGGTCGAAACCACCCGGCAGCCAGCCGGGCAAGGTCGCGGGAGCCAACCGCAGAAGGAGATGATAATTTTGGCAAAGACGAAGAAGAACCGCACCGATCTGGCAGCAGAACGGTACAGCATCCCGGCAGATGGAGCACACGCAGCGGATACGCTCATCAACGTGCTGTTCGACGACTTAGAGCCGCAGGACAAGCTGTCCCTGCTCTGGATGGGCATGGGCATGGCAGCGGTACGCAAGAACGACAGCCAGAACAACCATGACGGGGTGGCGTAAGGAGGGCAAAACGGTATGAACAACGACAAAAAGCCCAGCCGCAAGCACGACTGGACTACAACAAGGATTCTGGCTTTGACGCTTTGCATTCAGGTTGCAACACTTGTTTTGCAGATCGTCAATCTGGTGCGAAAGCTTACATGAAAAGTGAAATTATCGCAGCAGCCATTGAAACAGTTGCCACGAGCAAGGATGCGACTGTAAGCCACCGGTTTACACGATTTTCCTTTGCCTGTTCGCGGTCTTTGATTTCCTGTTTTTGCTGGCTTTCTTCAAACTGCTGGCGCAGCTGCTTCAAATCTTCCGCATACCGCCGCTGTACCTCATACAGTGTAGGCTGCTGCGAGACTTGCGGACTGGAATAATTCACTTTGCTGGCGTTCAGAATGCGCTCTATTTCATCTGTACGCTGGTTCATGGATCCCCGCTGATTCATTTTTTCACCCCCTCCCGCTCAAGTATAGCACAGGAGGGGCAGAGTACAAGGAGGACAAAATGGCATGAACGACAAAAATCTTACACCTGTATTGATCTCAGGCGTCTCTTGTTACGAGCAGGACGGAACCGCCTATCTCCGTCTTGAGGACGTAGCCCGAGGTCTGGGCTTCACCCGTATCGCTGCCAGCGGCAACGAAGTGGTCATGTGGAGTCGAGTAGACGGATATATGTCAGATTTGGGCGTGCACACTTGTGCGCACGATGGCTTCATCCCTGAAAACATCTTTTATCGCCTTGCTATGAAGGCAAAAAACGAGACAGCCGAGAAGTTTCAGGCGTTGGTGGCCGATGAAATCATTCCGAGCATACGCAAAACCGGCAGCTACTCCATTGTGCAGTCAGACCCGAACTTGCCGCCGGAGCTGGCTCTGGCAAATCAGACGTTGGCAGCGGTCAACAAGATTTACCGGATGCAACTTTCTCAAGGCGAACGGCTGGATAAGTTGGAAGCAACCAAAACGCTTGACCATTCTCAGCAGCTTGCCATTGAAGAAGCTAAGAGCCAACGGGTCGTGAAGCTTTTGGGCGGCAAGACGTTACCTGCATATCGTGAAATGAGCAGACGGGTATTTATGGCTTGCGGTCACGATTTGAAGCTTCTGTTTGACGTCAGCTCTTACAGAGACATCCCTATCGTCCGGTTTGATGACGCAAAAGCGTACATTTCCGCATGGATGCCTAAGCCGGATATGTTGAACGAAATCCAGCAGACCAACGGCCAGACAAGCCTGTTTGACCGCAACTGTGCCCCGGCGGGCAGGCTGCGCGAGGGAGGGCAGCATCAAAGAAAAGAGGTTGAAGAAGCATGATGAAGGTCGTACAGGGCACCTTCCGGCAGATTCCGTACTGGAAGCTGCGGGGCCGGTTCCACAGCTGCGGCTACCGCGATCAGGAAGTCGCTAAGTATATCGGCATTGGCCGGGACACCATGAGCGGCAGGATGCAGGGGCACAATCCGTGGACAAGCGCAGAGATCACAGCAATGTGTGAACTGCTGGACATCCGACAGGATGAGATCGGGGAACTGTTTTTCCCCTCACTTGAGAAAGGAGAATCCGCATGAAACTCAAATCTACTACTTACTACTGGCTGGCTGTCATTTTGGGCGGCGTTGGAATGGGCGCAGCTATGGGTGCAGAGGGCACCGCACAGACCACCGGATACATCTCCGGCACGCTGTTTTCGGTGTCGCTGGTGCTGATTTTGGCCGCTGTTCTGCTGGCTCGTCTGGGCTTTGCCGCAGAGGACAGGGAGAGAGCCGCAAAGCGGCGCAAGTACGGCAAGATCAACCGCCGCCACGCCCGCAACCCGGAGTACCCGGAGAATCGGGAGCGTGGGGCATGATGACGGCCAAAGAGTACGTTGAGGGCAAAGTCAAATCCTACACGCGGCTTGCCGAACGCTGCAGGCGAGAAGCTGAAGCCTCAGATGACATTGTTGTCCGGGCTGGATACTCCGCACGGGCAAACGTCTTGGAGATGTGCGCCGAAGAAATGGACAACGTGCGGGAGATGCTGCAAGAGGAATCCGAGGAGATCACGTATGCCTGACACTGTCCACCATGTCATGTGGTACACCGTGTACGATGCAAAAACTGGCAATCTGCTTGCATCCGGCACATCTGATATGTGCGCCCGGCGTCTTGGCTATAAAAGCGCAAACAGTTTTGCATCCTCGGTTTATCATTGCCGCAAGAAAAAGAGAAAGCCGCACAAGTATTCCTTTTTTCAAGAAGTCATAAAGCGCGATGAGGTGGACAGTTTGCCACCGATACGCCGCAAAAAAAAGAAGAGCCTGCCCGTGCGCCAACACGGACAAGCCAAAAGGGTGATGAGTCTCGCCGCCCATCACCACTATTTTTATCGTGTTGTGCGTCAACTTGTGGTATATCGCCCTGGGCTGGCGGCACAACAACCGGAGGTGAGTGTATGTGCACGGTACAGATTTATGATGCAGAGCGCCGGTTCGTGAACGAGATCCCGGTGCGCACCACGCTGGAGGGTGTACAGTACGCGGACGACCTCGCAAAGGAAAACCATACAAGGATTTATGTTGTACTGGACGAGCACCGCAACAAGGTTTACTCGAGGTGAATGTTTATGCATTGTGATGAAAAAAAACAGATCTGCTTGAACTATGCAAGCAACGTGCCGGAGTGGCAGCTAGGTCTCACACTGGGAGCACTCGCAGACATTGTCGAGGCGGTTTTCACACTTGGCAAAGTGCAGAAAGCGGTTGCCGGTGACCTTGCGTGGACAAAAAACAATCCTGACTGCGTCTACATGGGAACGATCCCTACCGACCGTGCGCTTGCCTGCAAGAATGCCGCAGAGGCACTTGGCAAGGCAATGTACGCGCTGGAAGTGATCCTTACGCAGTCCAGCCTGTTCCCTACCGCAAAAGACCTTGCCATTGCGGCAGATGCCGCATACAACGTACAGCACCTATCGCTGCAAAGCCGTTGCCGCGTGCACGGATGCCCGGAGGTGGCATACAAACATGAATAAAATGGAAATCTACAACAGCGCAAGAAAAGCCCCGCCGGAAGCCCTACGAAAAATCGCTGCCGGCCGCCTGAAGGGCAAAAGCGATATCAACCCTATGTGGCGTATCAAGAAGCTGACGGAACTTTTTGGGGCTGCCGGGATTGGATGGAAGTTCGATCCACCGGTTTTTGAGGAGAAGCAGGGCGCAAACGGTGAGGTGGTAGTGCATTGCTTTACCTGCCTTTACATCAGGCAGGACGAGGAAAAGCCATGGAGCGCACCGATTCCCGGCGTTGGTGGATCGCTGCTGATCGCAAGAGAGCAGGGCGGGCTGCGCACGGACGATGATGCCTATAAAAAAGCCTACACAGACGCCCAGAGCGTGGCGTGCAAGGCGCTTGGCGTGGGCGCAGATGTTTACTGGGAGGCAGACCCGACAAAGTACAGTGTGCGGTCAGAGAGCGTACCCGCAGCACCAAAGCGTGACCCGGAAGTACAGGCAGCGCTGGACAACACGCCGATGATATTAACGTGTGCCAGCTGCGGCAAACCGATACAGGACGCAATGTATAAAGGCAAGCGCGTTTCCAACACGCATATTGCAAAAACCACAAAAGAAAAGTATGGACGTTTGTTGTGTTGGGACTGTGCCCAGAAGCAACCAAAAGAAGAGAAAGGATTAGAACATGCTTAACGTTGTAGCAATCATGGGTCGCCTTGTGGCAGACCCGGAACTCCGCACCACCCAGCAGGGCACCAACGTGTGCACCTTCCGCATTGCCTGCGAGCGCAGCTATACCCCGAAGGGCCAGCAGCGTCAGGCTGATTTTGTGGATATCGTGGCATGGGGCAAGACCGCCGAATTTATCTGCAAGTTCTTCCAGAAGGGCAGCATGATCGCCATTGACGGCAGCATCCAGACCCGGCATTACCAGGGCAAGGACGGCAGCAACCGCACGGCAGTGGAAGTCGTGGCGAATAATATCAGCTTTGCCGGTGCAAAGCGTCAGGACAGCCAGAGCGTGCCCTCCTACGAGCAGCAGACTACAAGCCATGTGCAGCAGGCAAAAGCCGCACAGAACGCCCTACAACCCGCCTACACGCAGGGCAGCATGGATGACTTTGCTGTGATAAGCGATAACGACGATCTGCCGTTCTGAAGGAGGAGATAAAAAATGAGCGTGAAAGGCTATAAGGTTTTCAACCCTGACTGGACGTGTCTCGGTAAACAGTATTCTTGCCCGGGAACCTTTGAAGAATTTGTAAGTCCGTCTGTCTGCAATGTGGGTATGCACTTCTGTAAGAATGCGGCCGACTGTTTTCGTTACTATGATTTTAACCCGAACAACCACGTTGCTGAAGTGATCGCCCACGGCACGGTTGCAGAGGACGATAATAAGTGTGAAACGAACAAGTTGGAAATCGTGCGGGAAATCCCTTGGGCTGAAGTCCTTGAGATCGTGAATACAGGAAAGACTTGCACTGGACGTTGCAACAGCGGCGACTGGAACAGCGGCGACTGGAACAGCGGCGACTGGAACAGCGGCGACTGGAACAGCGGCAACCGGAACAGCGGCAACTGGAACAGCGGCAACCGGAACAGCGGCAACTGGAACAGCGGCGACTGGAACAGCGGCGACTGGAACGCTACATCCTTTTCCAATGGCTGCTTCAATACGGTATCGCCCAAAATCTATATGTTCAACAAGCCTACTGACTGGACGTTTGAGCAGTGGTTTAACTGCCGTGCCCGGCGTTTGCTGAACGAAATTGACGATTGCCCGCTTGAGTACGTCTATCTGTCTGATATGACCGATGAAGAAAAGGCGGCGCACCCTGAAGCTGAAACGACTGGCGGTTATCTGAGAAAACGCACCACAGCGGACAACGCCCGGAAGTTGTGGGCGGGGCTTAGTGCCGATGATCAAAACGTTATCCTCAGTTTGCCGAACTTCGACGCGGCGATTTTCAAAGAAATCACCGGGGTTGACGTAAGCAAAGACTGACACATCTCAAGAGCTGTGCTATCTGGTTATACGGGCGTGCGGAAGGAGGTGAATACATACGGCTACAGGGAAAAGATACTACTGGCTAAAGCTCAAAGACAGCTTCATGCGGTCCGACGCGGTGGATTTTCTCATGGGTCAGAAAAACGGCGCAAACTATGTGGTTCTGTACCAGATGCTCTGCCTTATGACTATCAACACAAACGGCAGGCTTTCGCGGCAGATCGGTGAAGTGATCATTCCGTATGACGTGGGCAAGATTCAGCGCGATACTAAGTGGTTTTCTACCGATACGGTGCGTGTCGCGCTGGGACTTTACGCGAAACTTGGGCTGATTTATCAGGAAAAAGACGGCACGTTGGTGCTTGCAAACCACTCGGAAATGGTCGGAAGCGAAACCGATTATGCAGCACAAAAAAAGTTGCAAAGAACGAACCAGCGTCAAATTGATGCAGAACACTGTGGACAATGTCCACAGGATGTCCACACAGACGTCCACAAAAATGTCCATACAGATATTAGAGATAAGATATTAGATATAGATAAGTCGTCGTCATCTAAAGATGACTCCTCCTATACAGGGACGAGGACGACGAAATCTCTAGTGGATTTTTTTCGGGAGAATATCGGCAAGCTGAGCAAGACCGGAGAAAAAGAACTAACCGGCTACATAGAGCGCATGGGCGCAGATCTTGTGTGCGCTGTCATGGACAAGTGTGCGGATCTGGGCGGCGGCAGCTGGGCGTATGTCCGCAAGGCGCTGGAAGAAGCGGAAAGACTTGGCTGCAAGACCGTTGCGGAGTATAACCAGCTATGCCCTATTGGCGGCAGCCGGGCAAAAGGCACACGCGTAGACAGAGCACAGCCATCCGGCAACGATATTTTAAGCCCGGAGTTCATGGCACGCAGCCGGGAACGACTGCAGAAAAGCAAGAAAGGGGCAGATGACCTTTGACAAATCCTTGCTGCAAAGACTGCCCAGACCGGCACCCTGCATGTCACGACCACTGCCCGCAGTTTGCCGCTTGGCGCAAAGAGCACGCCAAAGAGACGGACTATAACCGGCAAATGACCGTGTCCGGCAAGGTCTACCACTACGGCTACGATGACAAGCACCGGGAACGTGGCAAGAAAAAGTATTTCGGACAAAACGGAGGAGACAAATGAAAGTTTTAGTTGCCTGCGAGGAATCGCAGGAGGTCTGCAAAGCTTTCCGCGCCCGTGGTCACGAAGCCTATTCATGCGATATCCAAGAGCCGTCCGGTGGGCATCCTGAATGGCACATCCTCGGAGACGCTCTAAAGGCCATTAAGGGGGGGGCAAGTCGTGACGATGGACGGCGTAACGCATGACGTTGGCAAGTGGGATTTGCTCATTGCACACCCACCCTGCACGCACCTTGCTGTTTCTGGTGCACGGTGGTTCACAGAGGGAAAAAAGCCGCTCAGCTTGCGCTTTGAAGCTGCTGCATTTTTCATGAAGTTTGCAGAAACTGATATTCAGCGAATCGCGATCGAAAACCCCGTGTGCGTGATGTCCACACTATACCGAAAGCCGGATCAAATTATCAATCCATGGCAGTTTGGGCATCCAGAGCAAAAGAAGACCTGTTTGTGGCTGAAAAATCTTCCGGGGCTAATCGAAACTGACAATGTGTACGATTACATGATGACATTGCCACAAAAATTGCGAGAAAAAAATCATTGGATGGGAAGCGGTCACGCAAAAGAGAGAAGTAAAACCTATCCAGGCATTGCAAGAGCAATGTCCGAACAATGGGGGTAAAAAATGAAAAACGTACAGACGGCGCAGACGCAGAAGTACAAGCCCGGACAGTATATCGTTTCGCTCGATCATCTGATGGAGCAGGAACGAATCTTCTTTATGGGAAAACTTGTAAACAGGAGTTGGTTTGTAAATTGGCAGTTGTGGTATGCGAATCTGGAGCTTAGCAAGCTGGACATTCGTGAAGCTGTCAAAATGGAGGAAAAACATGAAGCCGAAAACCAAATCGGAGCTAATGGCAGAATGGGCAAATCAGCCGGACCAGCTCAAAAAAGAACGGGAGGCCAAGGCCGTCCGCAAGGCGATGGACGATGCCCGCGCCGTGATTCAGGATGGCCTGACCCGGTATGTCAAGAAAAAGACCAAAGCCCGCAGCATGGCAAAGGCTGAATCTGACCCCTTTGCTGAGCTGGAAGGCTGGGAAAGCATGGAGCAGATCCAGGATGCCTACGGCTATGGCGAGATTACCGCCGACAGGCGGGACAAGCTCACCGACTTGTGGGAAGCCCGGGAAGCTGCCAAGAACAGCCGCAAGGGCTCGGACAAGTACACCGACCTTGTGACGGAGATGCTGGAGACAGCCATCCGCCGGGTGGGCAATGAGTACGCAGATATGCTGTTTGAGTATGACCGGCAGCGCCGGGAAGCTGAAAAGCAGTGCGAGCAACTGGCAATGGAAGGGATGATGAAAAAATGACCGACATTGAAAAATCAATTGCCAAGCTCCAGAGGTGCTTTCCGGGAAGTTATATTACTGACCGGAACGAGCTTATTGTCCATCCGAGGACAAACCAGTATATTATTCTGGAAAACATCGGAACGGAAGATGCCATCAAGGCCAAAGTGCTGGAGTGGCTTTCACGGGCGGCATTTAAAACCGCACCATATTCACAGGAGTGGAGAAATCGAAAGTTCCACAAATATATGAGGGACGGCATCAATGCTTTTCTGGATACCGATTTCTCCGAGGATGATATGGAGTTGATTTACACCTACATGGGGCTTGCCTGCGACCGTTGGCTGACGCTCATGTTTATCGACCACGACATGAGCATCGAGTGGCTGAAGGAGCACGTGTCATGAAGCTAACCCTTTACGGTGACCCCCGCACAAAGAAAAACAGCGCACGCATCCTGCAAGGGAGCGGAGGACGGCGCTTTGTAGCCCCAAGCGCGGCGTTTGAGGAATACCAGACCGGATGCCTGTGGCAGATACGCTCCCCGCCTGAGCCTATTTCCGCCCGCGTGAACGTGCGGTGCGTGTACTACATGGCTACCAGGCGCAAGGTTGACCTTGCAAACCTAATCGAGGCCACCTGCGACATACTGGTAAAGGCCGGTATGCTGGCAGACGACAACAGCCGCATCGTTGCCGCCCACGATGGCAGCCGGGTGGATTACGACAAGAAAAACCCAAGAGCTGAAATTTGGATCGAAGAAATGGAGGATAAAAATGGATGAAACAATGACAGGCGTTTTCAAGTGCAGATGCTGCGGAGCGGAAATCAAGGAAAAGACAAGCGTTACAAGGTCTGTTGCTTGGGCAATCAAAGATATGAAAGATGATTCTTGCGATCTTCAATCGACTACCGCTATCCCAAAATCATCTTTACCGGAGCGGTTTGTCATTCACTGGTGCGAAAAGACAAGATTTTGCGTCTGCGATCTTATCGGATGGGAAATAGAGGAGGGAGACAATGACCCGCACATGGACACCTGAAAGCGAGCAGCCAAAGCCGAGCGCCGGCGTGGACTACCATGAAGTAAAGGCGTGGTTCCAGCAGTGCCGGGATATGGCTGCGGCGGTTGAAGCCCAAAAACAGAAGATCCAGCGCATCCGGGAAGTTGCCAAAAAGACCACCCCAAGCCTGAACGGGATGCCCGGCGGCGGTGGTGCCGGTGACAAGGTCGGGCTTGCTGCAGCAGATATCACGGACGAGCAGCGCCGTCTGCAGCAGATGGAAACAGACCTTTGCCTGCTGCGCATTGAGGCCACCCGGCGGGCGTACTGTATCACGGCAAGCAAATCCAGCAAAAAACAGGCTGACTGCCTGTGCCTGTACTACGTCAAGAACAAAAAGCAGCGCGAGGTCTGCGAGGAGCTGGGGCTTTCGGAAGAAAACCAGGTCTCCATCTACATCAAGTGGGGCAGCATCTATCTGGCAGAGATTTGGGACAGCTTCGGCAATGTTGCACAAACCGCACAAAACCCGCCCTGATTTTTTGCAATGCACCTTCATACTGCAAATATCCAAATGACACAGGCATTGTGCTAAAATTGGTATAAGCGGAATCGCCGAAAGCGATAAGACGCTTGCCACGCAGTCTCCGAAACGAATCCCCCCGAAATGCTTCCTCCCAAGGCTTGACCGGCATTTTTCTTCCTCTCGTTTCGCGGGCTGCTTCTATGCCGTTATAGCTCAACTGGCAGAGCGCCGCCCATTTAAGGCGGGACAACGCTGGTGACACATCTCGGACATCACTGCGCACTTAACCAATGCGCATATACAGACTTGATGGTGCCGGTTCGAATCCGGTTAACGGCTCCGACACGCTGCTCTCCCGAAGCAGCGACCACCTGACGCATGGGCTGACATCCCGATTGTGGCTGCGTGTAGAGTGGCAGGGTATCCTTACCTGTCCTCACAACCTCCGCACGCACCGGAGGCCACATAATCCGTACACCGGTTTCCATAAACCCCCGGCAGGATGTGCGTCAACAGAACCAGCATGGAAACGTGCTGGTTTTTCTTTTGTTATATGCCGCCTGAGCGCAGTTTGGAGCGCGGCGCGTGTGTGTAGACACGGCTGGTTCGATTCCAAGGGCGGCTTTTTATATTCCCGTAGTTCAAGTGATGGAACAGCGGTCTCCAAAACCGCAGGCTGCAGGTTTGAGCCCTGCCGGGAATGCCATTTGCGTACCCTGTGAGGGGGCTGCGCAGATAGCGTGGCATTCGGCCGCGAAAGTTCCGGATGCAGCGGCGCTCCACCGTTTACGTTGTCCGAGAAACTGAATGTATACCGGGAGCGCCCGGGCGGTTTTTATTTTGCAGGGAGGTGAGCGGATGGCACGAAAAAAGAAAGCGATGGATTTTTCTTCCCTCGACCTGAACCTTGATGCACTGGGCGACTGGGGCGGCGGTGCGAAAGGCAGAGCCAAAGACAGGCGCAAGCTATACGTTGCAAACCGCCGGAATATCCGGCTGTATAACAGGCGTACCGGAAAGGGCAAGCGCTACGCAAAGCCCGGTACACGTGATCTGGAGTTCTGAGAGGAGTAAGGCATGGCACGGCGTAAGATAGACCCGGAGGCGGGACGTGCCACGCAGTTTAAAGCAGGCGGTAAACAGGCACAAACCGCAAAAAAAGGCGGCATTGCAAGCGGCGTGGCAAAACGGAAGGCAAAGACCCTATCCTCCATTGCATCGCAGATCGCCGCAGCACCCATCACCAACAAGAAAAATCTCAAGCAGCTTGAGACGCTGGGCGTGGATACGGCAGAGGGCGTGACCAACAACGCACTGATCTCTGCCGGTGTTTACATGGCAGCCGCCAGCGGCGATATGAAAGCCGTAGAGAAGTGGGAGGAATGGACAGAAGCCAGCAGCGCCGCCGGGGAAAGCAGCTTTGAGTTGCCCGCCCGGTGCATTGGCAAAGCGTTTGTTGACCTGAACCGCCACATAGAGCCCAACCGCTCCTACATATTCAAGGGCGGACGTGGTTCTACAAAATCCTCCTACATCAGCCTAAAAATCATCGAGATTTTGCGTTGCAATCCAGAGATGCACGCTTGTGTCTGCCGCAAAGTCGGCGGCACCATGCGTGACAGCGTATATGCACAGATCAAATGGGCAATACACGAACTGCGGCAAGACAACCGATACAACTGCAAGGTATCGCCTATGGAGATCACAGACAACGTGACCGGGCAGATCATCTACTTCCGAGGACTGGACGACGAGACCAAAATCAAGTCCATCAAGCCGCCTTTTGGTGCAATCGGCATTCTATGGGTAGAGGAAGCAGATCAGATGGACGGCGCAGAACAACTGCGCAGCGTCCGGCAGTCCGCACTGCGCGGAGGAGATGCCTACGAGTTCATGAGTTACAACCCCCCGGCGGCTGCCCGCAACTGGATGAACCGCTTTGTGCTGGAACAACACGAAGACACCGTTGTTCACAATTCCTGCTATCTGGATGTGCCGGAAGAGTGGCTTGGAGCGTTTTTCTTACAGGGAGCAGAAGCCCTGAAGGAAAACAACCTGATCGCCTATAAGCACGAATACTTGGGCGAGGTGACCGGCTGCGGCAAGGAAGTTTTTACCAACATCCGGGCAGAAAAGATAGACCCCGCAAGGTTTGAGCGCAAGTATCACGGCATTGACTGGGGCTGGTATCCTGACCCCTTTGCCTATAACTGCATGAGTTACGACGCAGCCCGCAAGAACCTGTATATCTATGACGAGATCACCGTGCGGCGCACACGCAACGAGGATACGTTCAAGATGCTGCAAGACCGGCACGTTATGGAGCACCCGGAGAGCGAGCGACTGACCGCAGACAGCGCGGAAAACAAAAGCTGCACCGACTTTACCGCATGGGGCATCAAGTGCCTGCCCGCTATAAAAGGCCCCAACAGCGTGGGGCAAGGCGTGAAGTGGCTGCAAAGCCTGACCGCCATCGTGATAGACCCGGTGCGATGCCCGGACACCCTTAAAGAGTTTACCGAGTACGAGTATGACGCGGACAAGAACGGCGATCCACTGCCAGGCTACCCCGACCACGATAACCACCACATAGACGCTACACGATACGCCATGGAACTTGTGTGGCACAAGCCCGGAAAATAAGGAGCAAAGCAAGTGAGAACATACCAAGACCTTGAAGCGGTGCAGAACGACCCCGCAGCCAAAACCGCTTTTGTGCAAAGCTTTATTGCCGAGCACGTCACAAGCGCCCCAGTGCGTACCGCTGAAAAGGCTGATAAGTACGATAAGCAGCTGAACACCGGCGTAGACGATTTTCTGGACGCGCTTGCTGATATCGATTACAAGCTGAACGGCATCACCAAGAGAGCCCGCCCGGAGACCGTAAAAAGCAACTCCTTCCACAGGCTCAACGTGCAGCGCGTGGCGTACAGCCTTGCAAACGGCATCACTCTGCCGGGCGAGGACAACGCAAAGGCAAATCTGGGCGAAAGTTTTGACGAGCAGCTTTACCGACTGGGCTACCTTGCCTGCATCCACGGGGAAAGCTTTGGCTTTTGGAACAACGACCATCTGGACGTGTTCAAGTTGACCGAGTTTGGGCCCCTGTATGACGAGCAGGACGGCACCATGCGTGCGGGTATCCGGTTCTGGCGATTGCAGCCGGACAAGCCCATGCACGCAGTTTTGTACGAGGAGAGCGGCTACACCCGCTACACCGAGGACAGCAAGGGCGAGCGCCTGTTGCATCAGTACGGAGAGCAGCAGCCTTACAAGACCACCACGACCACAACCCCCGCCGGGGACGAGATCGTAGAGGGCGAGGACTACGGAACGCTGCCCATTGTGCCGTTGTGGGGCAGCAGCGCCAAGCAAAGCACGCTGGTCAATCTCAAGGGTTATATTGACAACATTGACCTGATCGTCAACGGCTTTTGCGACGATCTGCGCGAATGTGCTCAGGTGTACTGGCTGATTTCCAACTACGGCGGCATGAATGATGCTGACCTGCGCAAGTTCATGCAGCGGCTGCGCTTCAACCACGCCGCCAACGTGGACAACGCCGGAGACAACGGCGGCAGTGTGCAGCCCTACACGCAGGAGATCCCCACACAGGCGCGGGAGACCCTGTTGCAACGACTGCACAGTTCCCTGTATGAGGATTTCGGCGGTCTGGACGTGCATTGCGTGAGCGCAGACAGCACCAACGACCATCTGGAAGCGGCCTATCAGCCGCTGGACGAGAACGCCCGGGACTTTGAGCAGCAAATCACCAAGTTTGTGCGTCAGGTGCTCAAGATCGCCGGTCTGCCGGATGCAAAGCCGCAGTACACCCATGTGCGCATCTCCAACACCAAGGAGCAGGTGGACATGGCGATTGCGGAAGCGACCATCATCGGCAACGAGATGGCAATAGAACTGCTGCCCAACCTGACGCAGGAGCAGAAAGAGCAGGCAAAGGCTGCGCTGATGGCAGAGAGCGCAACGCGGGAGACCACAGACGAGGACGAGGAGGACGAAGAAGGTGGAAAACCTTAAAATCCCGGTTGAAGGAAGGGTTGACGTTGACTTCACCGATGAAGCAAAAGATCTTTTGAAGAAATTTGTTAAGGCAACTGAAAAAGCTTGCAATCAAATTATATGGCATGAAATCAAAAAAGAAGGGCTTCCTCCCCGCCACAAAAAGGGTGAATTTGAGGAGTATCTCATCACGGTTTGCTACGCTGATACGAGAGAAGATCAAGAAAAAGGTGTTTTTTCGGAATCAATAACGACAAGCGGACATTACGATGACGCTTTAGGATGGGTGCGCGACTGGCAAGAATATGTCAGGATTGTAGATTATGAATACGCCGAAGTTACACACTGGGCGGAATTGCCAAAGCCTGCTGTTGGATTTAGTGAGTGATGAATGAGCGATGAACGACCTTGACCGCATCTCCACCCGGCAGCTGAACAGGCTGCGCCGCCGCATTTTGCGGGTCTATGGCACCGCCCGCCGGGAAATGACCGAGCAGCTGACCGAGTTTCTGGAGCATTATCAGAAGCTGGACGCCTACAAGCGGGCGCAGCTGGAAGCTGGGAAGATCACCGAGAGCGACTATCGCACATGGCTGCGCAATCAGGTGTTTCAGTCCGAGATGATGCACCAGAAGCTGGACAACATCACCCAGACGTGCACCACAGCCCAGCAGACGGCGTACAAACTGGCGCGGGATGAACAGTACGATATCTTTGCCCTTGGCGCAAACTGGGCGTTCTACGAACTGGAACAGGCCGCAGGCGTGGCGTTCAACCTGACCTTGTACAACACGGAAGCGGTCAAGCGGCTGCTTTTGGAAAACCCCAAGCTGGTGCCCAATAAGCGCATCAAGAGCGAGAGCAACAAGACCTACGACGCCCGGGTGTTCAACCGGTACGTCATGCAGGGCATCATACAGGGCAAAAGCGTCCATGACATTGCGGTGCAGGCTGTGCAGGGCATGGCAGACACCGAGGTGCACTGGGCGATGAACAACGCCATCACAGCCCTTACAGGCGCACAGAACGCCGGGACGATGCAGCAGCTGCGCAACGCTCAAGCCCTTGGCATTGAGGTGCGGAAGCGCTGGAACAGCACTTTGGACTACCGCACCCGCGAGATGCATCGACTGCTAGATCAGGAGACCACCGATCTTGACAAGCCGTTCAAGGTGCAGGGCTACGAGATCCAGTACCCCGGAGACCCCAACGCAGCGCCGGAAATGGTTTATCACTGCCGGTGCAAGCTGTCCAGTGCGCTGGTCAAGTATCCCCGGCAGAACGCTATTCGGCGGGACAACACGACAAAAGAGGTCACATCTGACCTGACCTATACCGAGTGGTACAAAGCAAAGGGCGGCACGGAAGCCGAACAGATGTGGCGGGCAGAAGAGAGAAAACGGAGAAAGGAGAGCTCCAAAAATGAATAAAAGAGGTTCGGGTAGCTCTGCGAGAGCAGGGAGCAACTATTCAAAAACGGACTATAACGAAGCGAAAGGGGCTGGATTTTCATCTATCGAAAGTAAGCAGATCGCGCAGGCCGTAAATCTTGTAAGAGAAACAGAAACATACAAAACCTATGCGGAGCAAGCAGAACGGGTTCTAAACAACCCAAACTTCGCTGGTGCAAAGAATTACACGTTTGAAGGGTTAAAAAAGTCTTGGGTTACTACAGATGCGATAGAAAATGAAATCAGTCGTGCGGTCACGTTCCACGGCATTGACACTTACCCAAAACCGGAGTTCACATCAAAACAAACAACTTTTGCAAGGAATATTATTCTTAAAGAACTTGGGATAGATAATCCGAAGCGGAGCCCTGAAAATGTAGAACGAGAAAGAGCGAAAAAGTATTTTCGGGAGCATTACAACCCAAATCGTGAGCAACGTGAAATTACAAGCTCTACCTACAAGCGAGCACAAAAGCGTCTGCAAAAGAAAGTGGATAACTGGTTTAAGCGATAATGGAGGGATGAACCGTGATTCTGCCGATGGAAAACACCGAGAAAATGATTTTTTCGGGCGTGGGCAAGTATGGCATCCCTGAAATCAAGCCGGAAACGGACATCCGCATTGACAAGCTAGAATGGATCCCGGTCAATTATGCGCTGACCGCCAAAGACAAGGCCACAAAAGGCGTGCATTTTTACAAGGACGATTACCAGTTTGAACGGTTCTGGAACAACCCAGACAAATACATTCCCCTTTTGCAGCAGTTCGGCGCGGTATGTTCGCCGGATTTTTCTTTGTACAGTGATATGCCGCTTGCGGTGCAGCTTTTCATGCACTACAAAAAGCACTGGCTGGCCGCATACTGGCAAGCCCACGGAATCCGCGTTATTCCAACGCTCTGCTGGTGCGGAGAGCAAAGCTATGACTGGTGCTTTGACGGAGAGCCCAGAAACGCCATCGTGAGCATTTCGAGCCACGGCACACAGTCTGACCCATACGAAGCAGAGTGCTTTGCCAAACACTGCCGCAAGGCGCTGGAAGTGCTGCAACCGAGCGGCATTTTGTGGTATGGGAAGTGCCCGGCAGAGTTCGACTGGAATGTCACAAAAATTAAGCCATTTCAATACGAAAGGAGGCACTATCGTGAGTAAAAGAGGTTCGGGTAGCTCTGCGAGAGCGGGCGGTTGGAACGCCAACGAACACGAGTTTGAATCTGAGGCAAAGAGAACCGCCGTTGTTGTGGACAGTTCGAGATACAAGAAAACGCATAACGATGTTGTGTCTTTTGTGAAAGAGCAAGTTGGCGTTGATCTCAACAAATATCGAAGTGGCGATGGTTCCTCTCCGTCTCACACCACATATTGGGACAAGAGCGGCCCAAAAGTTGCTTTTGATCTAAAGGGCATGACTTCAAGTGACCGCACAAAGCTGATGCAGTTGTCACAAAAGCCGTTTGGAGTAACGGTTGAACAGGGTGGCGCATGGATTGGCTTTGTTTCAAGGAAAAAGAAGAAAAAGTAAATGTGTAAATACTGTGACACAAGCCGTATACACGAAGAAAATATTGTTGACAGTGGCGTTGGCGATTTTTTAAGCATTGGCGTTGATAAATCAAAAAAGGTTTATTTGAGTGCATGGTGCAACGATGAAGCGGTTTGGTATCCCAATTTTTGCCCTGAATGTGGGCGCCCTTTGAAGAATAATCAAAACCATGAAATTTAACTACAACATCAAAGTCACCGACAACACCCCGCAGCTGCATGAAGCTCTGGAAGCGTGGGTGGAGCGTGTGCTGACCATATGGGGCATGAAAGTGCAAGACTATGCGCAGCTGCTTGTGCCAACCGGCACGGCAGACAGCACCGGCATAGAGGGCTATGTTGGCGGTGCGCTGAAAGCATCCATTACCTACGTTGTATCTGCGGCACAAAAGACCGTGACCGTGGGCTCCGCTCTGCTGTATTCGCTCTATGTGGAGTTAGGCACCGGTATTTTTGCAGAGAAGGGCAACGGACGCAAAACGCCGTGGGTCTGGCAAGACATCAACGGCAAATGGCACTTTACCCGGGGCATGGCTCCCCGCCCCTTCCTACGCCCGGCGGTGGAAGATCATATCAAGGAACTGCAAGAGATTGCGGTGGAAGAAGGAAACAAGGAGGTATAAAGATGACAGAGCTTGAAAATTTGAGCGCACAGCTTGAAATTGCTGTGAAAATGCAGGAAAACGCAGAAAGACTTTATCATAAGTCTTCTGAAAGAATTGAAGAAATCAAAATGCAGATGCTTGAGGTGAATGAAAAAAACAAGCCCAAGGCTGCAAAAGTCAAGGAGCTGTTTGCGGCTGGTGCTCAGGCGCGCAAAGCGCTTCAGGAGATGTGTGATAACACATACGGAGAGGGTAGAGCCAAAATTTCTGTTTTGGTCTATGTTTCGGCCGAAGCGCAGGACTATCCAACAGACACAGACTGTGAATTTTCACTCTAAAATTGAACACTCAGCGGTTGGCGCACAGCGTCAGCCGCTTTTTATGCCGTTTTCGCACAACTGGCAGTGCTCCCGGCTCATAACCGGGTAGTTGCAGGTTCGACCCCTGCAAGCGGCACCACACCGGCAGCACGTCCGGAAAAATAACCTGATTGCCAAGCATGGCAGCCCAAGCAAGGGCAGAAAGGACACACACATGGCACTCAAAAGAGCAGATATCCGCAAGATTCTGGAAAACGCCGAAACCTCCAACGATGACAAGGCAAAAGCCATTCTGGACGCCTTGCACGAGGAGACCGATGCCCTCCGGGACGAGCTGGATACCGAGAAAAACGCCCGCGTTGCAGCGGAAAAGGAACGGGACGCAGCCAACAGCGGTAAGCAGACCGCAGAGCAGGCGCTGACCGACTACAAGACCCAGCAGACCGCAAAGGAATCAAGAGCCGCCAAGGAATCAAAGTTCCGGGAGCAGCTCAAGGCCGCAGGCGTGCTGGAAAAGTACTTTGACCGCATTGTGCGCTTGTCCGGCGAGGACATCGACAAGATGGAACTGGACAGCAAGGGCAACGTGAAGAACGCGGACAAGCTGGCTGAGAGCCTGAAAACCGATTGGAGCGACTATGTGGGCAGCACCACCACCAAGGGCGCACAGGTGGACAACCCGCCCGCAAACACCGGCTCCAAAATGACCAAAGAACAAATCATCAACATCAAAGACGCAACCGAGCGTCAGGCAGCCATCGCGGCAAATCCTGAAGCGTTCGGACTTGCAGCAAAGGAGTAACACATGGCAGCACCCGAAAATCTGACTACCGCATCTCAGATTACCACCACTATCCGCGAAATCGACTTCGTGACCCAGTTCCAGAAGAATTGGGACGCGCTGCGCACCATTCTGGGCATCTCGCGCCCCATCCGCAAGGCACCCGGCACTAGGCTGGTATCCTACAAAGCCACCGTTGACGGCGGCCTGCAGGGCGGCACCGCTGTGGGCGAGGGCGAGGACATCCCACTGACCAAGACCAAGGTCGAGCCTGTGACCTATGCCGACATCGAACTTGGCAAGTGGGCTAAGGCCGTTTCCATCGAAGCCGTCACCAAGTACGGCGCAGAAGTGGCCGTGGATCGCACCAATATCGCTTTCCGTAACGAGCTTCAGAAGAAGGTTCTGACCGACTTCTACACCTTCCTCAAGACCGGCAAGCTGGTCGGCACGCAGAAGACCTGGCAGCGTGCGCTGGCTATCGCAAAGGGCGCAGTCCTGAAGCGCTTTGCAAACGACAATCTGGACGTGACCGAGGTCGTGGGCTTTGCCAACATCATGGACTTCTACGACTATCTGGGTGACAAGGAAATCACCGTTCAGACCGAGTTTGGTCTGAACTATGTGAAGAACTTCCTCGGCTACAGCACCCTGTTCCTTCTGCCTGACGCTTTCATCGAGCAGAAGAAGGTGATTGCCGTCCCTGTGGAAAACATCGACCTGTACTACGTTGACCCCGCAGACCGCGACTACGCCACCATGGGCGCAAACTACACCGTTTCCGGTGAGACCAATCTGCTGGGCTATCACACCGAGTACAACTACAAGAACGCCACCACCACCAACTACGCCATCATGGGCATGAAGCTGTGGGCAGAGTATCTGGACGGTATCGCGGTCGTGACTGTCGGCGCGTCCAACACCGAGCCTGCCGTTGCGGCGTCTGAACTCGGCGGCTGATACGAAATAAGGAGGTGACCCCGCATGACTGTGCCAGAGCTGTGCGTTTACACGCACAATTTTTTTGACCGGTACGATGACCCCACCGCCGGGGAATTTACCTTTACGGCAGATACTGTCCCCGCTGGAGTGTCCGCCGGGCAGTATTTCCTTGTGTGCGGGTCTATCTTTAACGACGGCGTGCACAAGGCGGGAGACGGAGACCTTACCCCGGAAACCTTCACCGGCACGGTGCAGCCTATGCGCGTCCCTCCTGATTTTGTGGCGCTTGCCCAGAAGATCACCGACTACGATGCAGCCACCCCCGGCGGTGGGCGCTATGTTTCCCAGTCCTTCAACGGCTGGAGCGGCACCATGGCCACCGGCACGGACGGCTTGCCCGCAGACGGCTGCACCCACTACCGCCGGGAAATCAACCAATGGAGGAAACTGTAATGCCTGTAAACGATTTCACTAAATTCACCGTGATGGAGAATTTCACAAAGAAGTTCTGCTTTATGGTCAAAAAGCTGGTATCGGACGGCCTGTTTGGCTCTACTACCACATGGGAGGACGGCATGGAGTTCCTTGCCATCGAACGCCATGACCAGACCATTGAAGCACAGCAGGCAGAGCAGCAGGGCACGGCATCCACCTACTCCCTCTATGTGGATAAGGACATCAAGCTGTCCCCCTTCGACCGCATCAAGCGGCTGGACGATGGGCAGACCTACGAGGTTACCACCGCGAGCAGCGACAAGATTTCCCCCGCCGAAAGCCAGATGAATCTTGCCGTTGTGCAGTGCAAAAAGGTGGTGCTTTCCTGATGGGCGCAGAAGAAGCCATTACCACGGCGCTGAACAGCTTTTTTACGATGTTCGATGTTCCTGTATACCCAGAGGATTCCGTGCCGCCGGGCTCTTCCCTACCCTATATCACGGTGAAGCTGGTCATTCCTAAGGGATTTGACGAGAGCAGCACCTTCCATGCGCGGCTGTGGTATCCGGTAGACGGCGGCAAGCTGCCCCTCATCCGCAAAGCCGATGAAATCCGCGCTGCCATTGGCGATTGGCTTACCATCGAGTGCGAGGGCGGCGCAATTCTTTTGTGTGCGGGCAATCCGTGGGCGCAGCCTATGGGCAACCCGCCGGAAAAATACCTGTGCACATACCTTATTTTTGACGTCACATCCTTTGTGGTGTGAGAAAGGATAACACATGAACAAAATGTATCATGCCATTTCGGCAGATGCTTTCAAAAAGCTTCAGTTTCAGGCCGGTGCACTGCTCAAGAAGTTCGACCCGACGGGCGCTACCCCCATTGCAGCGGAGGATATGATCTGCCTGACTTCCGGCGGTATCACCGTCAGCTGCAAGCCCAACGCCATTGATCTGGGCGATGGTCTGGACGAGGTGCCCGAGAACACTTGGCAGTTGAAGCACATCACCAATTGGGATTGTGGCCTGTCTACCACCTGCATGACCGTGAGCGCCGACACCATCAAGCTGGAGTTGGGCGCTGCAGACGTGGAAACGGAAACCAACAAGATCACCGTGCGTGAGGATTACAAGGATGCGGACTTCCAGGATATCTGGTGGCACGGCAATCTGATTGGCGGCGGCTATGCTGCGGTCAAGCTGATGAAGGCCGTGAGCGATGGCGGCCTTGAACTGAAAACCACCAAGGACGGCAAGGGCAACCTCAACCTGAGCCTGAAGGGCCACTACGACATGACCGACACCAGCAAGGTGCCTATGGAGTTCTACGTCAAGGAGGCAGAGTAATGATCCTTACCATCAATCTTGACCCCGTGGAAGCCCTGCCCAAGCTGTATGACGCGGTGGACGGCATCACCCGCATGATCATGGACGCAAAGGACAACGTGGATAACCCGGAGACCAAAGCCGCCCGGGAGACCATTGTTGCCAACGCCATGAAGCTGCTGGGTGCAGAGCCTTCCGAAACCGCAGAGGGCAAGAAAAAGCTGACCCCGCGCGAGTTTGCGCTGGCTGCGCTGGACTTTATCAAGCCCCTGATGAAGCTTGACCCGCAGCGCACCATGAACGCCCTACACCAGCTGTACACGCTGGAAAAGGGCGAGAAGGACACCCTGCCCAAGGCGTTCACCGCGCTTACCAAGTCCGTGATGCAGGAGGACATGCAGGATTTTTTGTCATCGCTGGCCGACTTGAACGGCCTGAGTTTTGGCACTACCTCTGCCGAGCCGACCTCCAGCATCTCCGCGCCTACGGAATAAAGTATTTCGTCTGGTTCGTCATCAGCGAGATGCGCGAACGCCACCGCACAAAGGCATACCAGCTTTATACGGCTGATATGCTTTTTCTTTGTGCTGTATCGCTGGGGCAGCAGGTGGAGCAGTCCTTCAGCGAGATCATGGCAGAGTACGACAAGCCGCTATCCCAGCGCCGCCACGAGACCACGCTGGAAGAAGCGCAGGCGTGCTGGGAAAAGACGCTTGCAGACAGTAAAAAAGCCGCAGAGCAGAACGGAGGTGGTGAGACCTGAACATTTTCAATTTGATGGCCACTTTGGGGCTTGATACCTCCGAGTATGAGCAGGGCATCGAGCAGGCCCAAAAAGAGACGCAAAGCGCCGCAAACTCGCTGAACCGCAGCGCAAACACCGCCGGGAGCGGCGTTTCAGGCATGGCAAGCCAGTTTGCAGCAGCCAGCGCAAAAGCAACTGTCCTTGCAAATATGCTTACCTCGCTCGGAACAAAGGCGGTAAGCTTTGCAAAGGGCTTTGTGGAGATGGGCATTTCTTATAACGCCCAGATAGAAAAGTACACCACCGGCTTTACCAATATGTTGGGCAGCGCACAGGCCGCGCAGGAAGCCATGCAGGCCATTCAGGAGGACGCAGCCCGCACCCCGTTTGACGTGGCGTCTCTGACGCAGGCAAATCAGCTGCTCATCAGCGCGGGCGAAAACGCCGCGTATTCCCGCAAGGTCATCAATGCACTGGGCGATGCCGTTTCTGCCACTGGCGGCGGTAACGCCGAACTATCCCGCATGGCTGCAAACCTGCAGCAGATCGCAAACGTGGGCAAGGCTGCAACGATAGACATCAAGCAGTTTGCCTATGCGGGCATCAATATCTACCAGATTTTGGCAGACTACACCGGCAAATCGGTGCAGGAAGTCCAGAAGATGACCATCAGCTACGACCTTCTTTCGCAGGCGCTTATAGCCGCCAGCGAGGAGGGCGGGCGTTACTATAACGCCATGGACACCCAGAGCCAGACCATGAACGGGCGTATATCCACCCTGAAGGATAACGTCAGCCAGCTGGCCGGACTTATGACCGGCGACCTTTCCTCCGGCATCGGCGTTGTAATAGGCCACCTGAACGACATGGTTGTCGCAGCACAGGAAGCCTACAAAGAGGACGGCTGGAAGGGTCTCGGGAACGCAATTCTTGAGCTGGATAATCCAATCAGTGCCATCATCAAAAAGTTTGGGCAGCTTGGCAGCGCGGCTGTTAGTGCACTGGATAAGGCAAGCTACTATCTTAACAAGGCACTTGGAAAAAATGCTTACGCAGGGTACGACAACTACGACGACTACAAGTCAGACAAGCAAAAGCAAAGCAACAGGGACCGGCTACGGCAGAATGCTCTTTCCGGCAAAAGCGTAAGCAACAAAAGTTGGTCTGAGCGTCAGGCAGAAGCAGCGGCCGCGAGTGGAAGCGGCGGCAGCTCCATCGTTACAAGTCCTTCCAGTTCCTCCGGCAAGAGCACCGGCGCAAAATCCAAAACCGAAACCGTCATAGCGTCCGTGACGCACACCGCAACCACCACCGCACAGAACGCGCTGGGCGCTGTGACAACGAGCGTTGAGACACTGCAGGAGAAGGTCAAGGACGCAGCGGGCAAAATCAAAGACCGCGTGACCGAGACCACTACCGAGACCGGTAAAGAGATGGTCAACGGCGTTGCTACCACCTATACGCTTGTGACCAAGAAAGTTACGGACACGAACGGCAAGATAAGCACCACGACCAAGAAGGTCTACGCCGATATGTCCAAGACCCTGCTTGGCACCCTGACCACCATTGCGGAAAAGACCTTCAACGGCATCACCACCACCACGCAGCAGGCCGTGGAGACCTACGCGGACGGAAGCCAGCACATCAAGACAACTGCCACCGAGACCGGCGAGCGCATCGTGGACGGCGTGCGGCAGACCTACACCAAGATCATCAGCTACGTTGACGGCGTGCAGGACAAGGTGACAGAGACCGCGCAGAACATCGACAAGAGCATCAAGGCGACCCAAAAGCGCATTGAGGAGAATCTGAGCAAGGCACAGCAGCAGTTCAACAGCGGGATCTTCAAACTGGGTAAAAACCTGTACACCGACCTCAAAAATCAGGACTGGGCGGCGCTTGGTCTGGATATCGTCAACATGATGTGGGGCGAGGTGTCACAGGAGCAGCGCGAAGTCCTGTCCGACTGGGCAAACAAGGCGCTGGAAGCCATCAACGAGGCGTATTCCGGCGGCGGTCTGAGCGAGGCGTTCAACGCTTTTAAGCAGATCATGTCCAACGGCATCAAAGCAGATGCAAACGGCGTCACAACGGACGTTAAGGGCTTGAGCAAAGTGTTTCAGGATCTGGGCATCAATGTTTCCGACGTTGGCAGCAAGATCATGGGCGTGCTGAACACCATTGGCTCCGGCATGGGCAGCTTTGCCCTCAACGCGGGCACGGATATTGCAAACCTTGCCGGGAGCATGGGCAGTCTGGGCACAATCGCAGAGGGCGTAGGCGGGCTGATTGCAAAGGTGGGCAGCCTGATTATCTCGAACCCGGAAGTTGCCGCGATCATCGCCATTGTGGCGGGCGTGGCGGCGCTGGGCGTTGCGATTTTTGCGAAGTTCGGCAAGGGCAAGAGCAGCGGCACTACCAGCACGCAAAAAGCACCATCCTACAAGGACATTCAGGACGCCTACTGGTACGGTAACGAGCGTGCCTTTGCGGGCTACGATTACCGCACCGATCCCTACGTCATGAACCCGGACAACAATGCCATGCTGGCATATCAGTCCAAAATGCAGGCGCAGATGGAGCGGCTCTACGGTGTGGTTGAGAAATATCTGCCGGAAGCCGGAAACAGCGTGATCGCGCTTGACGGCGAGCAGGTAGGACGCATTATCACCCCAAGCGTAAACAGAAGCCTGGGAGACCTTACAGTGCTGAGCGAACGAGGAAACTGATATGTACGAGATCTACGCATACCCCTACGGCAACCCGGATGCAAAGCTGCTGCTTTATCGTCCCAACGACCCGCAGGCGCTGGTGCTGTCCCCCAAGCTGACCCGCGAGGTCAGCAAGGGCGGCAGCCTTGTTTTTACCATGACGCGGGATCATGCACAGTACGATATGCTGCAAAAGCTGAGCACGGTAGTGCAGGTGCGGCGGGATGGCAAAGAAATCTGGCGTGGACGGGTACTGAAGCATGAAGCCGATTTTTACAACCGGCGGGTGGTGTACTGCGAGGGTGCGCTGAGCTATTTCAACGATAGCAGTATCACCCCCTTTAACTACAAGGGCACGCTGCGCCAGTTTTTGCAGCACCTGATCGACGCACACAACGATCAGGTGAAAAGCAAGATGAAATGCTTCCAGCTTGGCACCGTGACGGCGGCGCTGGGCAACCTTGTGGTGCAGTTCGGCGATGCCGACCAATACGGCGTTGGCGAGGACTACGGCAAAGTGTGGGACATTCTGGACAAGCTGGTGCTCAAGGTGTTCGGCGGTTACTTCTACTGCGGCTTTGACGCGGCTACCGGCTACAACGTGCTGAACTATTGCGATCAGGCAGTGGAAGCCAAGCGGCAGACCGCCCAGAAAATCGAGTACGGACGCAATCTGCTCAACCTGAGCGAAACCACAGACGCCACCGACCTTTATACCCGCATCTATCCTATCGGCAACAAGCACACAGTGGACACCTCCAAGTGGTACTACAAGCTCATGTGGTGGCGGGACCCCTCCAAGGATAAGCACGAAGAGCGTTGGGGCATCATGGAAGCAGATGCCGCTACCGTTGCGCAGTATCTGCCTGCATCGGGCTACTCTTACAACTTGGAAGAGGGCTGGATCCAGAACGACACCGCGGTGCAGAAGTTTGGCATCATTACCCGCATCGTGGAACTTGACACCGACAGCGCAAACGACACCTTTGCAGCCGGTGTGCAGGCATTGCAGCAGAACTACGCTATGAAGACCAGCTACGTCATCCGGGCGGTGGATCTCGTAGACGCAGGCTACGATACAGACCGGCTGGATTTTTCCATGTACTCCCATATTATCAGCAAGCCGCACAGTGTGGATGCCGTCATGCTCTGTACCAAGCTGGTGGAACCGCTGGAAAAGCCTGCGCAGAAAGAGTTCACATTTGGCATGACCCGCCGCACCCTGACAGACCGTCAGGTGGCCAATATGGGCACGACAAATCTGCTGGTGGAAAGCGCTTACACCTCCGAAAAATACCATCAGGATATGCTGAAACGGCTGTTTGCCGCCTCCGAACAGGCAAAAAAGGATTCCGATGAAGCCGCCAAGACCGCCACAAACTTTTTGGAGTACACCCCGCAAAACGGCCTCATTGTCCGGCACGATTCTCTGCCCGGCAAGCAAGTGCAGATCCTGAACGATGGCATCCGGGTCATGGATGGCAGCAGCATGGTCAATATCCAGGCCAACGCCATCTCCATCACGGACGGCATGGGCAGCTGTTCCATCAATAGCGGTTCAATTATTTTCAACGGCATTCGCAACAGTAAAATTTTTGAATGGCCTTATCAAAAGGATTCTCATGGCAACCGAATAGGAGAATTTACTGCACAAACAACAAAAATCGACCTTTCTTCCTACTCGTCTGTAATGCTGGTCTATGACACGCATAAAGACGGAACATGGTTTTCAAGTGGAGGCGGTGCTGGTAGACTTACGGTCGTTCTTCCTGTTAATGGGCAAACGTACTCTTATGCTTATCCGTGGAATACCGTCCATTGGAGAACCGTCAAAGTGAGCGACACGGGAATAACGTTTGGTAGCGGAAACGAAAGAACATCCGACTATAAAAATAACGTTATAACTGGCGTGATACATTTGGAAGTTCCTATTGCTGATGGTGTTACGAAAAACGATGAGGTTTGCCGCCCGTTGGAACTATACGGTTTTATGTGAGGAGAACTATGAAACACTTTAAATTCAAGTGTAAGGTCTGCTCTGATGGGCGGCTGTATGCAGGCGGCTGGTGCCACGAAAGCGTCATTCCGAACCCGCTGCCGCCCGACGAGATCCTTCTGGACGATCTGTCCGGTATCACGCATGGGTTCTACACAGATTATCTCTGGGACGGCGAAAATCTGATCTATCATCCGCCTGAACCATCTGCTGAGCCTGCCCCGGCAGTACAGACTTCCGATGACGGAACCGAGGTGACCTACACATGAGAGACTATGCCGCACTGGAAGCGCTCGCCGCCCAAAACCCCCGCATGAACGATATGCGCATCACAACGCCAAAGGGCACACTCTCCATGCGTTCGGACTTTGGGCTGTGGCTCAAGCGCGGCTCTCCGCAGATCGGCAAGCCCGAAACCGATTCTATGCTTGTTGAGGTGCCCGGCGCAGATTTTCTGCTGGATCTGACCCGCTCGGTGGATGGCAGCGTACACTACAAAAAGCGGAATATCTCGATGGATTTTGTCTGCGACCGGCCTAAAACACAATGGGCATATATCCGGTCTAGACTGGAAGCGTTGCTGCAGGGGCAGTGGCTGCACTTCTATTTTGTCCGGGACGGCGAGGTCTGGGCTGGGCAGCTGGACGTAGAGATGACCCCCGGCGAGTACAAGACTTCCGTGAAAATCACAGCAACCTGTGACCCATGGCCAAAGGAGCGCTACTTTGTTTTGGGCGTTTCCAAGCTTGGCACAGACAAGATTGCATAAGGAGGCAGTATGGGCTATCAAAAACAGAATTTTGTAGACTGTCAGGTTCTGAACAGCGCGCAGCTGAACCACATCGAGGACGGCATTGTGGATTTGGAGAGCAATTCAAACACTACGCTTGCTGGCAAAGCAGATAAATCAGAAGTGCAAGCGAACGCGAAAAGCATTTCCGATGAAACCACCCGCGCCAAGGGCGAGGAGCAGCGCTTGGACACCGCCATCACCGCCGAGACCACCCGCGCGGAACAGGCAGAGCAAGCACTGGATACGCGCACCGCAGCCCTCGAATCCTGCGGATTTGTCGTGGTTGACGGCAAAGTCTGCATGAAATATGTTAAATCCTGAAAGGAGCAAAACACATGGCTGAAACTATGGTAACCGATCCGGTCTATCTGGATCAGACTGCAAAAGCCAACGGCAGAAAGCTTGACCAGATGACTGCCGCCCTGCTGGGTATGTCCAGCTCGCTGGGCGTGATCGCGCGGGCACAGACCGGCGTGGTGGAGGAGATGGACTATAACGGCATCAAGGCCGTGGTGGCTGCCGGTAACGCACCGGCGGTTTTCCCGGTGGGCACCCAGCTTGTCAACACCTACACCGGCAAGGACGGCAAAGTCTACGACTGCCCGTGGGACGTGGTAAAGACGGACGATATCGCCGAGGGTGAAACCGGCACCACCGCACCCGCCATGGTGCTGCAGATGCACTATGCGTCTCTGGAGGATATCCAGTTTTCCGCATATCAGGCGTTTTTCGTTGTGCCCGAGGCCGGTCTGGTGGCTGGTACATACAACGTCAAGATGGGTCTGGACTGGGGCAGCAACGTAAAGACTGGCACTGTCTACCAGTTTACCCTGACCAAGAACGCCCCCGCAGGCGCACGCCTGACCGGCTTCTACAACGCCCCGGATACCGCACCCACCAGCTGGAAGGTCTACGTCTACAAAGACCAGAACAAGAGCGAGCTGCTGGAGACCTGCAACGTCTCTGCTGGCGTCGATGGCATAAATCTTGGTTCCTTCCTTGCAAAGCCCAACGGCAAACTGAACGGCTTGCATTCGGTTGCCTACGGCGATAACCGGTGGTATAAGTCCGCATACCGCCAGTACCTCAACAGCGATGCACCCGCTGGTGCGTGGTGGCAGCCGCAAGATGAATGGGACATGAAGCCCGATCAGGCGGACACCGTGCCCGGCTTCCTTGCTGGCTTCTCGGATGACTTCAAGAACGCGCTGACCCGCGTGAAGGTCGTGACCTACGGCAACACCGTCACCGATGACGGCAGCGCTGTGGTGACCTATGACAAAATCTTCCTGCCCTCGCCGGAGGAGATCTACTGTTCTCCGCAGGTCAGTGGCGAGGGTACATACTGGCCGTACTGGAAGGAGCGCACCGGCGCAAAGACCCCGCAGGCTCTGTGGCAGACCTACCCGCTGCGTATCACCCGCGACCTTGCACAGCGCACTGTGGGCCGCCTTGTGCGGCTGCGCTCTGCGCAGCGTGGCGGCGGCAGCAGTGCCTTCTACGTGAACTCCAGCGGCGGCGTCAACGACTGGTACGCGATCGGCGCGAATCGCTGCGCCCCGGCTTGCAAAATGACCAATCTTGTTAAATAATCACCGGGCAATCCCTTGCCCGGTGAGAAAGTGAGTGCTATCCCATGGCAATGCGCAAAGACCAGATACCGGACAATAAATTCACGCTGCCGCTTGACGCGCGTGAGCTGGCACTGTATACCAGACAGATCACCAAAAACGCGAAAGTGTTTGACCTCGAAATTGACGCAAGCCTTCCCGGTCAACTGCGCGCTACGGCAGACCGGATATTTTTTGATATCTTCGGAGCAAACGACCTCCGGCTGGACAAGCCGAACGAAAGAGAGGAGCGCTTTAAGCTTCAAAGGCACGCCGTCCGGCTGTGCACCGTCCTTTTGGCGGAGATAGACATGGCAAAAGCCAGCTACCACCTTTCTGGCAAACGGTGCTCTTTCTGGGGCAACACTGTGCGCGATATCCGGCAGCGTTGCCGGGACTGGCACGAGAGTGATGCAAAGCGTGCAAAAGCGCTTTGACATAAAAATGGCTGTAGGCTAATGGGCCGCAATGTGCGGCTGCGCTCTGCGCATCGTGGCAACGGCAACAATGCCTTCAACGTGAACTCCAGCGGCAACGTCAACAACTGGAACGCGATCAACGCGAATCGCTGCGCCCCGGATTGGACGGCAGCACGCCCACAAAAGCCCCTGCATAGCAGAGGCCGGGCAAAAACTGCCGTGCAAGGAGCCGAGTGCCATGTCTGTCCTCTGGCAGACGAACAATATCAGCCGGACGTGGCCACCCTGCGGGGTGTTGACCGCTATCACCCGGCAGATCCTTGCGAGGAGAGCTGAAAAAATCAGTGCAAGAAGAAGAAATAATAATCGGGTTCGATGCCCTGTATAATTCCGAGGGCAAGTGCGCCAAAGGCGTGTGCCGCAAGGCAAGCGTTGGACGGTTTCACCTGTTTCGGATGGACGAGATCCTGAAACTCCAAAAGGAGCTCGCGACAGGTACATACAAGGCACGGCCAACAATCAAAGTTAGAATCACCTATCCCAAGCCCCGCACAGCGGTTGCGAATGGCTTTCGGGATAGGGTATACCAGCGCTCTCTCAACGACAATGCTGTTTATCCAGCAATGACACGGAGCTTCATCCGGCAAAACGCGGCCTGTCAGACCGGCAAAGGTACCGACTGGGCGCGCAAGCAGGTCAAGCTCATGATGGAGCGCGAATACCGGCAGCACGGCGCTGATGGCTATGTGCTGTTGGTAGATATCCGGCACTATTACGACACGATGCCCCATGACGTGGCAAACCGCTGCTTTGAGCGGCATCTGCCGCCAAGTGTGCATAACCGCGTGCGTGAGGTGCTGGATCGTCAATATACCGGCGAGGCCGGTTATAATCCGGGCAGCCAGATGGTGCAGCTTGCCGGGATCTCGGTGCCCGACCCCATAGATCACTACATCAAGGAGCGCCTGCGGGCGAAAAAGTACGTCCGTTTTATGGATGATAGCCTCATCATCCACCACGACAAGGCACGGCTTGAGGAGTGGCGGGAGGCGATCCGCGCCCGGTACGCTGCCGATGGCATGGAGCTGCACCCGACCAAGACCAAGATCGTCAGGCTAAAGGATGGATTCCGTTTTCTAGGTTTCATCTACCGCTTGACCCCGGCGGGCAAGGTCGTTATGACCGTTGACCCGCAGAATGTCAAGGCCGAGCGCAAGCGCCTGTTTCGGCTTGCCCAGCTCATCAAGGCAGGAGAGAAACCGGCATCTGCCCTGTATGAGCAGTATGGATCATGGAAAGCCCATGCCGCTAAAGGCAACTCGCAGCAGCTGCTGCAGCGCATGGATCAATACGTTAAAACTCTGCTGGAGGAGATAACTACATGAAAATTGTTCACAACACTGGCGACATCAAGACCGCCGCCGAAAACGAAAACCGGGACGCGGATTTGGCACAGATCGCGTCTATGGTGGACTTCCTGTGCATTCTGGCCGATGTGCCCATTGAGGACGAGGCTGCAGACAAGGAGGGCATGAGCCATGAGTGATAAGCACAGCGCGATCTTCGGCAAAGCGAAAGACGAGTACGAGGCGGGCCGCTGGTCTAAGGCCATGCTGCGCATCCTTGTGCAGCGCAAGCCCCAGCGCCTGACCGCAGAAGAGTATGAAGAGATTACCGGCGAAAAGTATTAAGGAGCAGAGTATGAGACCTATCATGGACGTTTCCCGCTGGCAGGGTAACATCGACTGGGACAATGTCAAGGCAAGCTGCCTTGTCTCCGGCGTGATGCTGCGGGCGCTGGGCAACAGCGCGAAAGACGCGCCCAGCAAGCCGTACATCGACCCCACCTTTGAGCGCAACTACCGCGAGTGCCAGCGGCTGGGCATCCCCTGTGGCGTGTACTACTACTGCAAGGCGGTCAACACGGAAGAAGCTGACGCAGAACTTGCCCTGCTGCGCAAGGTGCTGACCGGCAAGACAGTGCAGCTGCCGGTGGCGGTGGACATTGAGGACAAGTATGTGCAAGCTCCGCTGGACAAGCAGACCCTGACGAACATTGCCGCTCATGCGCTGGGCACGGTGGAGCGCTGGGGCTTTTACGCCATGCTATACACCGGGCTGTACTTTGGCCGTGATAACATGTACATGACCGGCGCGGCGCTCAAGCCGTATGACGTGTGGCTTGCAGCCTACCGCAGCAAAAAGCCCGCGCCGGAATGGAAATTCGGGCTGTGGCAGTACACCAGCAAGGGCAAGATTCCCGGTGTTGTGGACGCGATCCCGGGCAAGATTTCCGGCGTGGACTTGTCTGTGCCCTACAAGGACTATGCCAAAATCATTGCAAAGAAGGGTCTGACCCGTCTCCGGGAGGGCAAATGACCGAAAAAGAAGCTTTGCTGTGGGTGCTGGGCATCTTGGGCAGCCTATGCGCTGCTGCCATCACGATCGACAAGGTGCTGGAAATCATCCATAAGTACATCAAGAAGGCACAGGAGCCGGACAACGCGCAGAACAAGCGGCTGGATGAGCTGGACAAGCGCGTCGGCACCTTGGAACAGGGGCAGCTCCAGCATACACAAGCCCTTGCAAGAGACCTCCGGCGATTTGACGGCATTGACGAAGAAATGCGACTTGTCCTCGTTGGCGTGCAGAACCTTTTGGATGCGCAACTATCCGGCAACAACCGGGAAGGTATGCAAAAAAGCAAGACCGACATTAACAATTACCTGCTGAAAGGAGTAACCAATCATGGAAGCAATCCTTAATACCATTCTCACCCCCCTGCCCGCGTGGCTGGCGCTGGTGCTCATCGTTGTGGGCACTGTGTCGCTTGTGCTGGGGCTTATCCGTCTGGGCTACGGCGCAGCGGTCAGGACGCTGGTGCTTGACCTCATCGACCGGGCTGAGAAAGAGATTCAGGGCACCAAGCGCGGCGCAGAGCGCAAGGCGTGGTGCGTCAAGATGCTGCGCATTTATCTGAACAATAGCAAGTGGGGCAAGCTGGTCAGCTGGGCAATCACCGAAGAGACCATGAGTAAGGTCATCCAATTTTTCTTTGACCGCATGAAAGCGGCACTGCAAAAGCAGTAAGGAGGATATCATGGCAAGCACTACATACCGCCATCTCGGTGACGTCACCGAGATGTTCGCCGCACAAGAGCAATTTCGTGACATCACGAAATTGGTGACAAAACGTCACCAGTTTGCCAGCATTGGCAATATGGTGCGCAACGCTGGACAGCTGCCGCAGCCCTTCTGGCTCGGGGTTGGCCGTGGCGGCGGCTCGCGTAGTGCTGCCACTGTGCCTGCAAGGACTTGACCGACAGAGGATGATAGCCGCCATCAAAAACGCACCGCTTGGGAGGGTTGACCGTAAGATAGCCTTACTGCGGTACGTTGAGCGGCTCCCGCTGCCGGACATTGCAGCACAGATGCATTACAGTCGGACGGCAATCAGCTACCGGCTGAAAGGCATTGATAGGGTGATAAATATGTGATATAATAACTTTAATTGGGTGCGTTTTCTTGTGAAGCGCATTGAAGCGGCAGGCTTTCGGGTCTGCCGCTTTTCTTTTTGCACGAATTGTGGTATAATAATCTCAACAAATCCACCTGGCCTCTCGAAGAAGCACAAGAGGGTGGATATTTGAAAAGGCTATGTAGCTCAGTTGGTAGAGCAGGGCGCGACCCGCCTATTGCCGCTGGTTCAAGTCCAGCCATAGCAAGCCCGAAAATGCTTGAACGGTTTTGAATAGTGCGCATACGTCAAAATTGCGATAGCAGAAGTAGGCATTTTTAGTTGATACAGTCTCCCGCCCGCCTACTTACAGTGCGTACTATGCGGGAGACGCCTTTAGACTTGAAAGGCTACGGCCTTTGTAGAGAGCGGCATTGCCTGTGGGCAGTTCCGCTCTTGATTTTAGACTTCGCCGTTTTGGCGGCATAAAAAATCCCCCACTTTGCCTACAAAGCACCCCGCGTGGCACGCAGGGCTTCGGCAAAGCAGGGGATTTTTTTGTTTTACAGCAGCTTGTAGTGTTCAGCCAACAAAAAGCGGACGTATGCCGGGCAGCCCCGGCTTCCGGCACACCAGTTCTGCACCGTGCGCAGCGGAATGCCCGCGCATTTTGCAAAAGCGGTCTGCGACATTCCGGTGCGGGAGATCAGCTCCCGCATGGACAGGTTCGCCAGATCCCAGATGACGGACAGCCGCTCCTTTTCGGCGTCTAGGTCGATGCAGCCATCAGCGCCATCCTCGGCGCTGAGCGTCACGTTATTCAGAAAAATCTCCTTTACGGCTCGCGGATTGCTCGCCATAATAAAAAGTTCAGCGTTGCTATACATGGTATCCTCCTTTCAAATGCGGTCTTTCACGGACAGGCTGATTTTGCGCACAAAGCCATCAGGGAACTTCTCACCGCTCCAGAGAGAGCCGAGCTCTCCATCGCTGCCGTTGTCGCGGGGATACTCATAGAAGGCTGTCATGCCCAGACTATCGTTGACGCGGCGCAGCTTCACGATGCGGTCGGGAGCAAGCGCGATTTCCCGGGTAAGCTTGCCGTTTTTGTCCAGTGCATCCTCGCACAGCCACTGAAGCGCCGAGATAAACTCGTCCATCGTGATGGTAGAGTGGGCAGCCCAGTCTTTAAAAATGCGGCTGTCGCCTGCAAGAACGATCTTCTTTTTAGTCTCAAAGCTGGTCATGGTAGCTATTTCCTTTTTTTGTGCGATTTTGGTTTCCTTTACTGTCTATAATATACACCCATTGGGTGCAAAAGTCAAGCTTTTTTCAAAAATATTATACCCGATGAACGTATTTTTGCCCACGCTGCCCTTTTGCAGTGTGGGCGCTTTTTTGTCCTTCGTTGTACCTTCGTTGTCTCTCCCGGTGTGGCATTCTGGTACGATAAACGCAAAAGGAGGAGCGCTCATGTGGCACAAGTTCAACCCAAACCCGCGCGGCAGCAGCGTCGGTGACTGTGCAGTGCGAGCCGTTGCAGCTGCCACCGGGCAAAGCTGGGAGCAGGCATACATAGGGCTTGCGATGATGGGCTACGCACTGGGCGACATGCCAAGCGCCAACCGCACATGGGGCGCGTACCTCCAAAAGCGCGGATTTAAGCGCCGCCTTGTCGAGGCAGACTGCTCCACCTGCTACACCGTGGAGGATTTTGCAAGGGAGTACCCGCGCGGGATCTACGTTCTGGGCTGCTCTGGCCACGTTCTGGCTGTTGTCAATGGCGAGTGGATTGATAGCTGGGACAGTGGCGCAGAGTGCCCGATTTATTACTGGTACAAGGAGGACTAAGCGATGCCATACATTCCATACGGATACCAGCCCGGCTATTATGGGCAGGCAATGCCGGATCAGCTTGCACAGCTGCGGCAGAACGCCTACCAGCAGCCTATGATGGGACAAGCGACGCAGCCGACGCAGGGCACGCCGTCCATCATTTGGGTGCAAGGCGAGGAGGGCGCAAAAGCATACATGGTTGCCGCAGGAAACAGCGTGCTCCTGATGGACAGCGAAAACAGCGCGTTTTACATCAAAAGCACCGATGCAAGCGGTATGCCGCTTCCCCTCCGGGTGTTTGACTACAAGGAGCGCACCACAGCCGCAAAAACGCCGCCACAAACGGCGCAGCAGGCCGGCGGGGAGTTTGTCACCCGGGCAGAGTTTAACGCGCTGGCAGCCCGCTGTGCGGCACTTGAAAAGCAAGAGCCTGCAAAGCCTGAAACGGAGGTCAAATAAATATGGCGAATCCTCTTTTTAATGCACTAGGCGGCGGTATGCCCGCCATGCCAAACCCTATGGGTCAGTTTGGCCAGATGATGCAGCAGTTCCAGCAGTTCCGTGCAAACTTTCAAGGCGACCCGAAAGCAGAGGTGCAAAAGCTGCTGCAATCCGGCAAAATGTCACAAAACCAGCTGAACCAGCTGCAGGCGATGGCGCAGCAGTTTCAGCAGTTCCTTCCCCATTAAACTTCTTTCCAGACAAAGCCTTTACAAGACTTAATCCTACCTTTTGCGCAGTTGATGATTGTACAAGGCTTACATCCGTAAGCTCTGGCAGCTTCGGAATACCCACTCCACACCTTCATAAAGTCACCAGATTTTGTGTATTGGGCAACCGGTTTGCTCAATGGGTTCAAAGACCCAGTTCTACCGCGCATATTAGAATCGGCACGAAGCCCTGTTGCAATTGCGTGTTGTGTATTCCCCTTTCGAGAAATCCATTCGAGATTTTCAACAAAATTATTGCTCTTGTTTCCGTCAATATGATTTACACAAGGCAGATTTTCTGGATTTGGAAGAAATGCACTTGCAACAAGAACGTGAACGGACTTGTTTTTCTTTCCCGATTTATTGCAGAGCATTACCGTTTTGTATCCGCTTTTATGGCTTTTGAGAACAAGATTCTTAGATTTTCCGGTGTGGTTATAATTCATGCTTTTTACGTTTCCACAATCGCTCACTTCATATAATCCTTCGTATTCAGGAACAGGTAACCAATTCTCCATAAAAACCTCCGTATAGCATGGTGGATTTATCTGTTTCTATTATACCACAAAAATACAATATCTGCGCAGATTTGTATAAAAAATTTTGAAAGGAGCTTACTATGAGCTTATCTACCGATTCTCCTATGATGACTATGCCGGTTCAGCCTGCAAATACCTGTTCTAATGGTGGTTTTGGCTGGGGTGACGGCGGCTTGCTCTGGATCATCATCTTGTTCCTGTTCGCCTTCTGCGGCGGCTGGGGCGGCAACTGGGGCGGCAATGGCAACACCGGTGCCGGTGTCGTTGACGGCTACGTCCTGACCTCCGATTTTGCCAACATCGAGCGCAAGATGGATGGTATCAACAACGGCATGTGTGATGGCTTCTACCAGCAGGCGCAGCTTGTCAACGGCGTGCAGCAAACCGTGAACAACGGCTTTATGTCCGCAGAGATCAGCCGCGCAAACCAGCAGGCGGCGTTTATGCAGCAGCTGTTTGCCATGCAGATGCAGCAGCAGGAGTGCTGCTGCGAGAACCGCTCTGCCATTCAGGGCGTCAACTACAATCTGGCCACCCAGTCCTGCGAGACCCGGAACACGGTGCAGAACACCACCCGGGACATCATCGACAACCAGAACCAGAACGCCCGCGCCATCCTTGACGCACTGACTGCACAGCGCATCGAGGCAAAGGACGCAAAGATCGCCGAGCAGGGGCAGCAGCTGTTCGCAGCACAGCTGGCGGCATCTCAGGCAGCCCAGAACGAAACGCTCAAGGCCTACATGAGCGGTCAGCTGGCCTACTACAACCCGCGTCCTGTGCCCGCATTCCCTGTCCCCGCACCCTACCAGTACGGTAACTGCGGCACCGGTTGCGGTTGCAACGGTTGCGCCTAACCGAATAACGGCAACTTCCGAGGATTTCTCGGATGTTCAGCCCCAGAGCTGATTTTGCAAACCAGAGCGCCGGGGCAGTAGTCCCGGCGTTTCTATTACGAAAGGAGCCGATAAAATGGCTGAATTTACCTCTACCACGATTCAGACCGTGGCAGCCGGTCAGAATCTCCCCTTGACCGAAACCGCTATCAAGGGGTCAAACTGCATCAACCACCGAGCAGGTGCTGGTAATGTGACGCTGCGTGGACTTACGAACCAGTGCAAGGCACTGTTCAAAGTGAGTTTTGGCGGCAACATCGCCATCCCTACCGGAGGCACTGTGGGCGCAATCTCTGTGGCGTTGGCTGTCGGCGGCGAGGCGCTCAACAGCGCAACCGCAATCGTCACCCCGGCGGCAGTGGATCAGTACAGCAACGTCTTTACGGCGGTGTTCGTGGAAGTCCCCCGGGGCTGCTGCGTTACTGTGGCGCTCAAAAACACTAGCACGCAGGCAATCAGCATTGCAAACAGCAATCTGATCGTTGAGCGGGTAGCATAAGAAAGGAGATAAAGTCATGCTGGATAAATTGAATCATCTGAAAGATGAGATGTGCGAAGAGCTCATGGAGCTGACCGACAAAAAGAATCGATCCCCTGGCGATGTTGAGATGATCGGCGAGATCGTGGATATCATTCTGGACATCCACCGCATCAAGGATTATTGCGAGGGTGGCGAGTACAGCCGTGCGGGCGAGTGGGAAGCTGACATGCGCGGATCCTTCAGCCGCGACGCCGGAAACGGTTACAACCGGGGCAACAGCTACGCCAACCGCGGTCGGCATTATGTTCGCGGTCACTACTCACGCGGCGATGGCCGTGAGCGCATGATCTCCGACATCGAGGACATGATGCAGGAAGCCACCGGTGCAGAGCGTGACGCATACAAGCGAGCCGCTGACATCTTGCGCAACGCATAAGAAAGGGGGCGGCAGGCATGGATATCGTGGAGATCAACGAACACATCCGCAAACTGAAATGCGAAGAAACGAACTGGCAGAGCGTGGAAAAGCTTGCCGCCCTCTGCACTGTGCGGGACGAGCTGGAAGAAGCACACGCACCTGAAACGCAGACCCAGGCATTGCCGCCCGCGACTTATGCGGCGGCGTACTCCACAGCAGCGGAACCACAAAGCGACTTTGTGGCGGCTGCCAGCTCTGTTCCTTTCGGCGGTCTGATGCAGGTGCTCGACAGACACATGAACGCAATAAAGCTGGTGTACCCGAAAGAGTATGAGCTAGTAATGCGGAAGATTGTCTCTTTGTCTGAGTGACGATGCCCAATAGGCTGAAGGCACAGGGAAAGTAAGTCGCCCGGCCAAAAAAAGCCATACATAGCAGCAGCCCCGGGAAGCCTGACGGTTCCTCGGGGCTGTTTTTGCGTTTATAAAGCTGTTTTTCAGCGGTGTGTTACCAAAAATGTTACCATGATAAAGAAAAGAACGTCAATTCTCAGCGAAATGACGTTCTTTTTACATGGTGGAGGCGATGGGAGTCGAACCCATGTCCGAAAAGAGCTCAGTGTAGGTGTCTCCGGGTGCAGGCGATCTACAACATTCCCGCCGCGCCACGCCGATCGTCAGGCTAGCGCTTTGGTAGCTTCATGAGTTCCTGCCGGTCCGCAAAGCTTAGGTCCGTTCAGGTGCTGTGTCTAAAGGACGCCCCGACCCCACACGACACAAGAGTGGGCGGAACGCGCAGCACTCAGGCTGCGAGCAACTGATAATTATTGTTGTCAGTTAATTTTTTGGAGGAGTTATAGAGCAGTTCCCCCGCTGCTACCCGCTGCCCAGACCTCGCTCCCCCCGTCGAAACCTTTACGCCCCCATATAAAGCACATCTTGCGATGTGCGGAAAGCTTGGTTTTCTGCGGTGAGCCGCAGTCTGCAATTGGAATGCTTAATAATACTTGCCGTTGGACTTCACAGCCCGGTCAATGGAGCGCTTTGCATCGCGCTGGGCGGCATCGGCACGCTTGTCGTACAGCTTTTTGCCCTTGCACAAGCCTACTTCCATTTTTACGCGGCCATGCTTGAAATAAAGCGAGAGCGGCACCAGCGTATAGCCCTGCAGCTTGCACTGCTGGTGCAGACGCCGGATCTCACTTTTGTGCGCCAGAAGCCGCCGGACACGCATAGGATCCTGATTGAACAGATTGCCGTGGTCGTAGGGGCTGATGTGCATCCCCTTTACCAGAAGCTCGCCGTTTTCAATATCTACCCAGCTGTCCTTCAGGTTGACCCCGCCAGCCCGCAGGCTTTTCACCTCGGTGCCTTTGAGCTCCACACCGGTCTCCAGCGCTTCCAGAACAAAATACTCGTGGCGCGCTTCGCGGTTGGTGGCGATGCTCTTGGTCGCCGGGCGCTCCTTTGTGGGTGCCATGCTGCGCGCCTCCTTTCTCCGTTCCGTTTGTTGTTTCAGTATACCATTTTTTCAGGGTAATGCAAGGGCTGTTTCTGACAGAATTGTAAATTTTTACACACTCACAGCTCTCCCCGGCCGGAAAGTGCCCGGTACAGGGTGGTCTCGTCGGCGTATTCCAAGCTGGCGCCCACCGGCAGACCGGAGGCCAGCCGGGTGACCCGGATGCCCAGCGGCTTGATGAGCTTTGCCAGATACATGGCGGTAGCCTCGCCCTCCACGGTGGGGTTCATGGCCATGATGACCTCCTTCACCGTGTCGTCCTTCAGCCGCGCCAGCAGCTCCTTGACGGTCAACTGCTCTACGCCCACACCGGCCAGCGGGTCCAGCAGACCATGCAGCACATGGTACAGGCCGTTATACTCCCGGGTGCGCTCAAAGGCCTGCACGTCCCGGGGCTTTTCCACCACGCAGATCACCGAGGTGTCCCGCTTGGCGCTGGCGCACACCGGGCACAGGTCAGCGTCCGTAAAGTTCTGGCAGATGCGGCACCGGTGCAGCCGGGTGTGCGCACCGCGGATGGCATCCGCCAGCGCCGCAGCGTCCTTATCCGACATACTCAGCACCTGATAGGCCATGCGGGTAGCGCCCTTGCGGCCCACGCCCTGAAACTTGCCGAACTCCTCGATCAGCTTTTCCAGCGGTGCGGCAGTGTAGTCCATGGTATCTCCCCTTCCCGGCTCAGAGACCCGGAATGTTCAGGCCGCCGGTCAGCTTGCCCATCTCGGCCTCGGCAGTCTCATCCACCTGCTTCACGGTGGCGTTGATGGCAGCAGCCACCATGTCTTCCAGCATCTCGATGTCGTCCGGGTCCACAGCCTCGGGCTTGATGGTGATGGACAGCACCTCATGCTTGCCGTTCATCTTCACGGTCACCATCTCACCGGCGGCGCTGCCGGTGTACTCGGCGGCTTCCAACTCGGCCTGCTTGCTCTTCATGTCCTCCTGCATCTTCTGAGCCTGACGCATCAGGGCGTTCATATCGGGGCGGCCGTAGCCTGCGGGCATTCTTGCTTTCATAATGGTATTCTCCTTTATTATAAACAATTTTTATCGCTTTTTGCGGGCGGTATCCTCAATGCTGACCTCTAACCCCAGCTTTTCCAGCGCCAGAAGGGACTGCTCCGCGTTAGAGGCGGTCTTTCCGGCTGTTTTGGGCTCGTAAGGGCCGATGGGCACCGGCACGCCGGATACCTCGGCGATCAGCTTTTTGATCAGCTTCTGACTGTCCTTGTTCACCCGGATAAAATCCCGGAAAGTCTTGCCGCCGTCGATCAGCACGCGGGTACCGTCAAAGTAAGCCTTGGACTTGCGCAGATACATATACAGCATGGGGTCGATGCCTTCCAGCTTCTGCACGATCTGCCCCCAGTACGGGAAGGGGTTCGTGCCCTGCTGCGCCACGCTGCGGGGCTTTGTCAGCACCGGGTCGGCAGGGTGCTCCTGCACCGGGGCAGGCGATTTCTCTGCTGCCGGGGCAGGCTGCACAGGCTCTGCAGGGGCAGGCTGCTCCGGCTGACTGACCGGCTCCGGCTCCTCCGGCGGCGGTGCCTGCGGGGCAGGCTCGTCCCACGGCAGGGCGGCATCGCTCTGCTGTACCGGCGGTTCCTCTGGCATGGGCGGCAGCTCGTCCGCAGGGGCGGGCGTTGCTTCCGGTGCGGCAGGCTGCGGGGACACCTCCTGCGCAGCAGGGGCAGGTTCTGTTCCTGCTGCCGGGGTCTGGGGTGCAGTTGCTGCCGGTGCGGGCTGCACCGGGGCGCTGGCAAAGGGCTGCACCGCTGCCGCAAAGGGACGGGGTGCTTCCGACTGTGCCGTGCGGGCAGGGGCTGCCTGTACCGTTACCGCCTGCATCTGCTGGGGCGGCTCGGACAGGCTGAACAGTGCCAGTTCCAGCTCGATGCGCTGGTCGCTGCCACGGGTCATGTGCTCCAGCGCCGTGCCCAAAGTGCGGATGGCGCGGATGGCTTCTCGCTGCCCCATCTCCGGGCCTTTTTGCAGGTACAGCGCCTCTTCCTCCGGCGATACACCGGACAGCAGCGCCTGCCCGCCGGGCAGCGCTGCCAGCATCAGAGCGCGGTAGTGAGCAATCAATTCCTCGGTCAGGCGCTTCACGTCCACCGACTGCTGCCGCAGCTGCGCCAGCTGTGCCAGCGCGGCGGCGGCGTCCTGTGCTTCCAGAGCGTCCGAAATTTGGAACAGGTAGCTGCGGTCGGTCACACCCGCCATGCGGCGCACCACGTCCGCGTCGATCTTTGCAGTGACGCCGGCGCAGGTATCCAGAATGGACAGTGCATCGCGCAGCGCACCATCGGCCAGACGGGCGATCAGCTCTGCGCCGTCGGAGGTCAGCTCCAGCTTTTCTTCCCCGGCGATATACTCCACCCGCCGGGCGATATCCTCCGGCCCGATGCGGGTAAAATCGTACCGCTGGCAGCGGGAGAGGATGGTGGCGGGCACTTTCTGGATCTCGGTGGTCGCCAGAATGAAGATGACATGTGCGGGCGGCTCTTCCAGCGTTTTCAGCAGCGCATTAAAGGCCGCTGTGGACAGCATGTGCACCTCGTCGATGATATACACCTTATACTGACAGGCGCTGGGGGTGTAGGCGGTCTCGTCCCGCAGGTCGCGGATATCGTCCACGCCGTTGTTGGAGGCTGCGTCCATCTCCACCACGTCCAGCAGGCTGCCGTTGTCGATGCCCTTGCAGATCTCGCACTCCCCGCAGGGGTCGCCATTTACCGGGTGCAGGCAGTTGACCGCCTTGGCAAAAATTTTGGCGCAGGTGGTCTTGCCGGTGCCGCGCACGCCGGTAAACAGATACGCATGGCCCACGCGCCCTGCGGTGATCTGGTTTTTCAGGGCGGTCACAATGGCACGCTGGCCCACCACATCCTCAAACCGCTGGGGTCTCCATTTGCGGTAAAGCGCACGATACATGGCGATCTCTCTCCTTTCCCGGCCTTTGCGGCAAAAATAAAAGGACAGCGCTCGACGGGGTTTTGTCCCCGCCTTGCGTAACTCGGCATACGGATGCAGGCTTACTGAAACGCACGAACGCACCGCTTAAGGCTGCTTGGTTCCCCACCTGACCTGGTTCACAGCGAGCCCATCGTACAGGACCCGCATCCGTATGCCGAACCACGCAGCAGGCGCTGTCCGACACATCCTTGTGGATGCTAAGATATTGTACCATAAACCCCGCCGGATTGCAAGAGGGGGCAAAACAAAAAGGAGAAGCCCGAAGGCTTCTCCTCGTTTGTGCTAAAACTGTTTAAGACTGGCAAGCGGTGATCAGGCTCATCTTGTACACCTCGTCTGCATTGCAGCCGCGGGACAGGTCGTTGATGGGTGCGTTCAGACCCTGCAGGATGGGGCCGTAGGCAGCGTAGCCGCCCAGACGCTGTGCGATCTTATAGCCGATGTTGCCGGCCTCGATGCAGGGGAAGATGAAGGTGTTGGCCTGACCAGCCACCTTGCTGCCCTTGCACTTGACCTGTGCGACCTCGGGAGCAACGGCTGCGTCAAACTGCAGCTCGCCGTCCACAGCCAGCTCGGGATCCATCTCCTGTGCCTTGATGGTAGCATCGTGGCTCAGTGCCACGGTGCCGCCCTTGCCGGAGCCCTTGGTGGAGAAGCTCAGCACAGCCACCTTCGGGTCGATGCCGAACAGCTTTGCGGTGCGGGCAGTCTCCACAGCCACCTCTGCCAGCTTGGAAGCGGCAGAGATCTTGACCTCGCCGGTAGCCTTATCGACGGTATCGGTGTAATCAATGTTGACGGCGCAGTCGCCCATGGCAATGCGCTTCAGGCCCTCTTCGCCGCAGTCGCGGTCCAGAATAAAGCAAGAGCTCACCAGATGTGCGCCCTTCTTGGTCTTGACCAGCTGCAGAGCGGGACGGATGGTGTCGGCGGTGGAGTAGGTAGCGCCGCCCAGCAGGCAGTCTGCCTTGCCCATCTTCACCAGCATGGTGCCAAAGTAGTTGGACTTCTTCAGCAGGGCGGTGCACTCCTCAGCGGACTGCTTGCCCTTGCGCAGCTCCACCATGGTGCTGACCATCTCATCAAAACCGGCGTAGTTCTCCGGGTCGATGATCTCGGCAGCGGAAATATCAAAGTTACCGGCGGCGGCAGCAGCCTTGCACTCTGCCTCGTTGCCCACCATAACGACCTTCAGCACGCCCTCGGCCAGCAGCTTGCTTGCGGCCTCCAGAATGCGGGGGTCATTGCCCTCGGTGAACACGATCGTCTTGGGATTTGCCTTCAGCTGTGCTACCAGCGGTGCAAACATATCAGCCATTGTGATTACCTCCGAAAATGCTTTCCAAAATTTGCATTCCGTGTCTGTTGGACACAAGGATGCCTTTCTTCTTTATTCTAGCACAGACGGCAAAAAGTTCAAGACAAAATTGTGTTTTTGTGCTATATTTTAGGGGAGAAACCGCCATTTGATTTGTGAATAAAATATCATACTGATTTTAAAGGAGATGTTCTCCATGGATATGGATACTTTAAAGGCCGAATGCCTTGCCTGCACCCGGTGCGAGCTGTGCGCCACCCGGACGAACGTGGTGTTCGGGCAGGGCGTGCCGGACGCTGAGGTGCTGTTTGTGGGCGAGGGCCCCGGCCAGAGCGAGGACGAGCAGGGTCTGCCCTTTGTGGGGCGCAGCGGCCAGCTGCTGGACAAATACCTGTTTGCCATCGACCTTGACCGCAAAAAGAACTGCTATATTGCCAACATCGTCAAGTGCCGCCCGCCCCAGAACCGCGACCCGCTGCCCGCCGAGAGCGAAGCCTGTATGCCGTGGCTGCGGGAGCAGTTCCGGCTGCTGCATCCCAAGATCGTGGTCTGCCTTGGGCGTGTTGCCGCCCAGCGGATGATCCGGCAGGATTTTTCCGTCACCCGGGAGCACGGACAGATCATTGAGAAGGGTGGCATTTTGTTCATGGGCACCTTCCACCCCGCCGCCCTGCTGCGCCAACCCCAGAACAAGCCTGAAGCCTTTGCGGACTTTACCGTACTGCGGGACACCATTGCCGCCGTGTGCGAGCATACCTATCATAAATAAGGACAGGAACCAACCGCGCCGCTTTTGCATACTGTAAAGCAAAAGTGAGGTGTTTTTGTATGGAAAGTTCCGTGCATCCTTCTGTGGATTTCTTTTTGGGCGCTACAACGCCCGCCGGGTTCAAGGGCTACTTTGCGCCGCTGCGCCGGGAGCCCGGAATGCAGCTGGTGCTGCTCAAAAGCGGGCCGGGCTGCGGCAAGTCTACTTTGATGAAGCGTCTGGCGCGCGCCGCACAGGATAAGGGCGAACCTATCCAGCGCATCCACTGCGCCAGCGACCCCGACAGTCTGGACGGGGTGGTGTTCCTGCGGCAGAAACGTGCCATCATCGACGCCACCGCGCCCCATGTGGTGGAGCCGGAAGCCCCTGGCGCAGACGAGCGGGTGTTGAGTTTGTACCACACCATTGATGCCGATGCCCTGCACCCCCACAAGGACGAGGTGACCGCCCTGTTTGCCCGCAACCAGCTGCTGCGCAGCCGGGCGGCGCGGTATGTGGCCTCGGCGGGCAGCCTGCTGCTGGACAGCCGCCGCGCCGAAGCGTGCAGCGCAAACTTTGAAAAAGTGCGCCGCTACGTCAAGCGGCTGTGCACCCGCCTGTTGCCCCGCACCGAGGAGATGGGCTCTGAAGAGCTGCGGCTGCTCTCGGCCATCACGCCCAAGGGCGAGGTGTTCTATCAGGGCACGGTGCAGGCACTGGCAGACAAATGCATCCTCTTCCGGGACGACTACGGGGCAGTCTCCCGCCTGCTGCTGGAACTCATCCGCGCCGAGGCGCTGGCGCGGGGCTACCACATCATCACCTGCCCCTGCGCCATGCACCCGGAGGATAAGATCGACCACATTATCATCCCCTCCCTGCGGCTGGCGTTCCTGACCGACAACCGCTGGCATCCGGTGCGGCTGTCTGCGGCGCAGACCGTGCGGTGCAGCCGTTTTGTGGATAGAGAAAACCTTTCTGCCTGCCGTGCACGGCTGCGCTTCAACGAGCGCGCCGCCGCCGAACTGCTGGAACAGGCCTGTGCCCTGATGGCGCAGGCAAAAAGCTGCCACGACGAGTTAGAGACCTACTACCGCACCGCCGTAGACTTTGCACAGGTGGATGCCGCAGCCGCCCAGTGCATGGAGCTGTTCGGGGTAGGATAAAGTAAACTATAACGGAGGTGAAACGCCTTGGCAAGCATCCATCTGCCCATCCGGCAGCTGGTGGAGTTTTTGCTGCGCACCGGCAGCATCGACAGCCGCTTCACCGGCTTTGACCGCGCCAACGAGGGCGCACGCATCCACCGCAAGCTGCAAAAGGCCGCCGGGGAAGGCTATCAAGCCGAGGTATTTCTCAGCGCGGAGCGGGAAGCCTGCGGCATCGCCTTTACGCTGGAAGGCCGGGCAGACGGCATTTTCACCGATGAAAACGGCACTGTGACCATTGACGAGATCAAGACCACCACTGTTCCCTACGAGGAGATCACCGAGGAGCTGAACCCCTGCCACTGGGCGCAGGGCATGGTATATGCCGCCATTTTCAGCAGCCAGCAGGGACTGGGTGCGCTTGCCGTGCGGCTGACCTATTATCAGGTCGATACCGACCAGATTCAGCGCTTTACCCGGCAGTTCACCCGGCAGCAGCTGGAGCAGTTTTTGCAGCAACTTTTAACGCAGTACGCCCCGTGGGCGCAGCGGCAGCTGGACTGGGACATCCGGCGCAGCCAGAGCCTTGCGGCGCTGCAATTCCCCTTTGCGGAGTACCGCCCCGGGCAGCGGGCGCTGGCGGGCGAGGTGTACCGCGCCTGCCGCGCTGGAAAAAGCACCGACCGCAAGGGCGGCACCCGCGTTTTTTGTCAGGCACCCACCGGCATCGGTAAGACCATGAGCGCGCTCTTCCCTGCTTTAAAAGCCATGGGCGAGGGCTGCGGCGCAAGGCTGTTCTACCTGACCGCCCGCAACACCACCCAAGCCGCCGCCGAGGACGCCATCGCGCGGCTGCGTACCGCCCAGCCCGGTCTTGCCCTGCGCAGCGTGACCCTGACCGCCAAGGAAAAGGCTTGTCTGCACCCGGACGCCGAAGGCCACCCCGCCTGCCTGCCGGAGGTGTGTCCCTTTGCCAACGGCTACTACGACCGCCGCAAGGACGCGCTGGTGGCTCTGCTGGACGGCAGCGGCAGTTTCAGCCGCGCCGCGCTGGCGGACACCGCCCGGCAGTTCTCAGTGTGTCCCTTTGAGCTGGGGCTGGATCTGAGCGAGTGGTGCGATGTGGTCATCGGAGACTACAACTATCTGTTTGACCCTGTGGTGCACCTCAAGCGCTTTTTCGATGCCGCCGGGGACTGGCTGTTCCTCATTGACGAGGCGCACAACCTGCCGGACAGAGCCCGCGCCATGTACTCGGCGCAGTTTGCCAAAAGCAGCCTGACCGAGGCAAAGCGGGCGCTGGGCAAGGGCAAAAGCAGCCTGAAAACCGCGCTGACCAAAGCAGACAAAGTCTTTCTGGCGGCGCGCAAAGCCTGCGCACAGGCTGCGCCCCGCACAGGTGCAGAGCCCGCCGGGGAGACCGAGCCTACGCAGGTGAGTCTTTTACCCGCTGAAGCTGCCCCGGATTTTGCCCTGCCGCAGCCGCTGTACGCCCGGGACGGCACAGTGTTTTTGCAGCAGCTGCCCGCCGCTTTGCCCGCTGCCCTGCGGGCGGTGCACACCCCGTTACAAGACTGGCTGGAACAAAACCCCGAGGACCCCGCCCACGCCCAGCTGCTGGAGCTCTACTTTGCCTTGCAGGATATCGCCCGCGCGGCCGACCGGTACGACAGCCATTTTGTCACCCAGCTTACCGCCCGGGGCAGCGAGCTGGAGCTGCATCTGCTCTGCTTAGACCCCGCGCCTTTTGTGGACGCCAGTCTGGCGGCAGGGCGCAGCGCGGCGCTGTTCAGTGCCACATTGACCCCGCCTGCTTTCTACCGCAGCGTGCTGGGCTGCGCCGATGCCCGGGCGGTGGCGCTGCCCAGCCCCTTCCCGCCGGAAAATCTGGGGCTGTTCTGTCTGCCGGGCATCTCCACCCGCTACCGCCAGCGGGAAGCCAGTGTGCCCGCCGTAGCCGATGCGCTGGCGGCGCTGGCAAAGGGCAAGACCGGCAATTATCTGGCGTTTTTCCCCAGCTACGCCTATTTGCAGCAGGTGTACGAGGCTTTTGCCGCCCGCTGGCCGGACATTCCCACCCTTGTGCAGCAGCGCAGCTTGGACGATGCCGGGCGCGCAGAGTTTCTGGCGCAGTTTGTGCCCCACCCCGCCAAAACGCTGCTGGGCTTTGCCGTGATGGGCGGCATCTTCGGCGAGGGAGTAGACCTTGTGGGTGACCGGCTCATCGGCTGTGCCATCGTGGGGGTGGGCCTGCCGCAGGTGAACCCCCGGCAGGAGATGCTGCGCCGGTATTACGAGGAGCAGTCCGGCTGCGGCTTCGACTATGCCTACCGCTACCCGGGCATGAACAAGGTACTGCAAGCCGCCGGGCGGGTGGTGCGCACCCCACAGGACAAAGGCGTGGTGTTGCTTTTGGACGACCGCTTTGCGCAGCCCGACACCGCCCGTCTGTTCCCGCCGCACTGGCAGCACATCCGGTATCTGCCCGGTACCGCCGCGCTGGAAGCGGCGCTGAAAGGGTTCTGGGATGTATAAAACTGCAAAAGGAGTTGTTGCATCATGCGCAACAACTCCTTTTGCTATAACCTTAATACTCCACGCCTTTCCGTGCGGCGATGCCCTTCTGGTAGGGGTGGCGGCGGCAGCACATCTCTGTGAGGTAATCTGCGGCATCCAGCATCCACCCAGGGGCTGCGTGGGCGGTCAGGACGCACTCCTGCCCGGCGGGGCGGTGCAGCACCGCCTGCTGCAACAGGGCTTTATCCACCATGTCCAGTTCCCACGCGCTGCCGGCTTCGTCCAGCACCAACAGATCACAGGGCTGCGCCAGCGCCGCCGCAAGATTTTTGTTCTGTAAAGCGCGGGTAGCGGCCTTTTCAGCTTCATTCATCTGAAAGACGAATTTCTGCCCGGCCTTGCCCCGGTAGACGGTGGCGCCCAGCTGTTCCAGCAGCGGGATCTCACCGCTCTGCCCGCCCTTTAAAAACTGCACGATGACCACACGTTTTCCGCTGCCCAGCGCCCGCAGGGCAAGCCCCATGGCGGCTGTGGTCTTGCCCTTACCATCGCCGTAATACAGATGCAAAAGGCCTAAACTTTCCATCGTCTTTCTCCTTTTTGGCTCTCCCGGTTTTGTAACAAAAGGCACCCGCAGCCCTGTATGCTTAGCAGAACGGCTGCGGATGCCTTGTTATTTATGGTTTGCTTTTACTGGTACAGTGGGAACTCCCGGGTCAGGCGCAGGACACGCTCGCTGATCTCGTCCTTCTTTTCCTCATAGTGCCAGATGCAGTCTGCAATGCAGTCCGCGATCACCTGCATCTCGGCTGCGCCCATGCCGCGGGTGGTGACAGCCGGGGTGCCCAGACGCACGCCGGAAGTCACAAAGGGGCTGCGGGTCTCGCCGGGGACGGTGTTCTTGTTGGCGGTAATGTGCACGCTGTCCAGACGCTGCTCCAGGTCCTTGCCGGTGCACTCTTCGTCCCGCAGGTCAATGAGCATCAGGTGGTTGTCGGTGCCGCCGGATACCAGCTTGACCCCGCGCTGCTGCAAAGCCGCAGCCAGCGCCTGTGCATTTTCTACGATCTTGCGGGCATATTCCTTGAACTCCGGCTTCAGTGCCTCGCCAAAGCAGACGGCTTTTGCTGCAATCACGTGCTCCAGCGGGCCGCCCTGCGTGCCGGGGAACACTGCCGAGTTGATGCGCTTGGCAATGATGGGGTTGTTGGTCAAAATCAGGCCGCCGCGGGGCCCGCGCAGGGTCTTGTGGGTGGTGGTGGTCACCACATCGGCGTAGGGTACGGGGCTCTGGTGCTGGCCGCCCGCCACCAGACCGGCGATGTGCGCCATATCTACCATCAGATATGCGCCGTAGCCGTGGGCGATCTCGGCCAGCTTTTCAAAGTCGATGGCGCGGGGGTAGGCAGAAGCGCCCGCCACCAGCATCTTGGGGCGCACCTTGCGCACCTGCTTTTCCAGCTCGGCGTAGTCGATGACGCCGTCTGCGCCGACGCCGTAAGAGATGAAGTGGTAGTTTTTACCGGACATATTCACCGGAGAACCGTGGGTCAGGTGACCGCCCTGCGAAAGGTCCATACCCATAACAGTATCGCCCAACTCCAGCAGGGCAAAATACACAGCAAGGTTGGCCTGTGCGCCGGAATGGGGCTGGACGTTGGCGTACTTTGCCCCGAACAGCTGGCAGGCGCGCCGGATGGCAATATTCTCCACCTCGTCCACATAGACGCAGCCGCCGTAGTAGCGCTTGCCGGGCAGACCCTCGGCGTACTTGTTGGTCAGCACGCTGCCCATGGCTGCCATCACGGCGGGCGAAACGATGTTCTCGCTGGCGATCAGCTCAATATTCTCGCGCTGACGGGTCAGCTCCCGCTCCATGGCTGCGCCCAGTTCCGGGTCGGCTGCATTGACCATGCCGATGGTGTCCATCATATCCTTGTACATTTTACTTGCCCCTCTCCACAAAATGTTGTAGATTCTCTCAGCGCAGCACCCGCGCGGCGTTTGCTGCTGTAAGATAATCATAGCAGAAAGCGGCGGCGGCTTCAATCCTCTTTTCGCCAAAAGGCTTGCTTTTTTTGTCTGAAGTGTTTATTAGGTCAGTTTACAAGGAACTACACGCAGACCACGAAACAGGGGCTGCTGACAACAAATAAAGGCTGAGTATCAAGCACTGGGAAAGTGCGAGATATTCAGCCTGTTTTGTTGTCCGGGGTTTCCAAAGGGGCTTGCCCCTTGGCACACGACTTTGCTTGCAAAGTGTAGTGTGTTATACGCTCTGTCGGCGTTGCTGCGAAAATGAGGTTGCCGCCCGGAAGGGCAAGCACATTTGAAGCAGCAGGAAAACAGAACTGTGATTGTGTGGCGTGGAGCCGCAAGCACAGGGTTGGTTTCATCAGCAGACAGGGCGTATATGAAAGCCCTCGTTCCACGCTGGACTTCGTGACAAAGTGTCCCGAACTTGTGGACTTACTCCCGTAAAAATTGAAATAGGCGGGAAAGCCATTTTTGGGCTTTCCCGCCTTGATTGCCCATCAGCAAAGACGGGCGAGGCTGTCAACGGCGGCACATTTATGCGCCGTTCATCTTGACCGTTGACTGGCTCGGCTGGCTTTGCTATTTTTTCAACAGGTAGATTTAGATAATTAGCAAATTGACACTAATACGGCTCTTTCTTGCTCTGCCATTTTTTCATAAAACTTTTTCAAATTTTCAAATGAATTTCTTAAATCATCTTTAATTAAATCTGCTTCATCTTCATATCCCCAAATATCGGGGTAAATATCATTTTGAGAAAACGCACTCATATCAAATTTATCAATATATGTTTCAAAATCAAGTTCTTGCAACGCTTTTGCAATTTCTTTTACTCTATCAGTTTTCGTTCCAGATATAAATTCTTGAATTTCTTCCCCAGAAATATTAAACTGTCCTACAATCGCTTCACTGATTAAATTATCTTCAATCGGTTCGCTGGCAGATTTTCCTGTCAGCAAAAAATGAAGTGCGTCCCACATTTTATCTATATCACAAGTTTCCAAGTTCTCATTTTCCTGCGCTTCTTCCACATCATCAAGGCACATAAATTTTTCTAATTCAGTGTCAGTAGTTGACTGATAATTTGCAATCATTCCCATTTGTTTTTCCTCCATATTTTACTGTATTGTTCTCTACTTCCGTCCCCGCTGTGGGTTTGGATTTTTGAGAAAGTTGAACGCTAACATCCAAAGGGGTTCCGTCCAAGGATGTGATTTGAGCCAGTTCTGTTTCGGTCAAGTTTTTCAAAAATATGCAGTATTCATTTGGGTATCCGCCCACAAATTCCATTTTGGGCATTTCAATTTGCTGCGGGTCGGTAATCCACAAGCAAGGCTCTCCTGTTGCCCAAAACTGTGTCAAGACAAGAAGTTGTCCATTGTAAATAACTTTTTGCTCCATGCTCCCTCTCCTTCATTTTCTTCAGAACCTTCACAGTCCGCTTAAGTTTCGTCCATATATGTTTTTACCTCGATGTATTTATGGTTTTTTGCATAGGCAAGAACATCTGATTTTCTGATATAGTCAAATATATTTCCGTTCAAATCCTCGTCCCATGTTGCTTCACTGAAAATTTTATTTTCAGCGGTTGGCTCATACAAGATGTCCACATGGATTTGATAAAACTCTTCATCATCATTTGAAAACTGTCGTACTAATGAAATTTGAAAAAACGGTTCTTTTGAAAAAGCAGTAAATATTCCGGTTTCAAATAAAACCATATCTTCTTCAAGAGGTGTGCTGCACATCTGCTCAAACACATCAACAATTCCTTCCACCGGCATTTTATCAGTTATCTTTTCTTCCAAAAATTTAATTAAATTTTCCATTGATTTTCCTCCTCTAACTTCTGATTTATCGTTTCCTCACTTTCTCCCTCGCTGTGGGGTTGGATTTTTTAGCAAGTCCGACTTCTGTGCAATCTTTTTCAGCCACTTCTTTTCTTCCTCGGACA
>OHXA01000033.1_pt1 | contig 64673 bp, 56 predicted proteins | sample 1579861 | NCBI WGS metagenome assembly OHXA01 (sample SAMEA3882538, study PRJEB24775) | human gut metagenome | biome: human-associated habitat; feature: intestine environment; material: feces | place: Netherlands | collected 2009/2010
ATTATTATTATTTATTATTATTATTATTTAAAAAATAATATAATAAATTTTCAACATCTTTTTTATTTGATAATTCTGAAATAAAATTTCCTGAACGAGATAAACATTCCTTGATTTTAAAATATTTTTCTGTTAACTCTTTTTTCAAAATTTCTTCTGTTTGATTATTTTTATCTTTAATTTCCCCTGATATAATAATATAAAAATCTTTAGATGATGATTTTCTTTCTGAATTAATTTTATTGATATAATCTATATAATTATTAGCTATTTTTTCAAATATTTTATTTTCTTTTTTTGAAATATTTTTTTTGATTTTTGAAATATGATTATTTAAATCTTCTTTATTACTTTGAATTAAAATTTGAATATTAAAATTACACGTTTTTAAAAAAATTTTATAAGAATTTAATATTGATTCTTTTTCTAAATTGGATTTTAAATTATAATTAATCGGATTTACCTTTATTATTTTTATTAATTTATTATTTTTTAATTTAACAACTCCTTCCTTATTAATTTCTTTTATGGGCAACCATTTTTGTAGAGTTAATTTATTTATTTTCTTCACCTCCTATTTCAGGAAAGATTTTACATTATTTATCTTTACTTGTCAAGAACTTTTCATCGACAAAAATCGACTTAAGAGTTTTTAAAATAAAAATTAAAAAAATTTTTATTTTTTTGTATATATTTTTTAAATTTGTTCATAATAATTTTATAAGGTTAATAATGATTGAGCAAAGAGCATTATTAGATAATTTTTTGTTTATTAATGTTCGAGCAAAGATTTATTACAGTGTATTTTTATATATTATAATAAGTCGGCGATAAGAATATATTATTTGTTTGTAGGCTATATTTTATTAAATTTATTTTCTTTTATTTTTAATTTTTTATAATCATATATGGTCAAATAATAGATAATATATTCGAGCTAAGATTATTCTTATATCTAGATTTTTATTTAAGTGGTTATTACTAGTCCTTATAGGATGAATATAGTTACTTCTGGTGTATTAATGGTCGAGCGAATGATTAATACTTTTGGTATTCGAGCTTATTTATATAGAAATATATATTAGGTTTTAATATTAGAAATATTAGTTTTAGTGGAGATTGTTATTGGCTTTATCGATTAATGGCAGATAAAAATATTTTTTATCTGCCATTAAATTTTTTATTTATTATAATATTTAGACTTTCTTTGACATTTTTCAACACTTTTTTGGTACATTTAAGACCTGTCCCTCATGTCTCATTTATGTTTATATATCTAAATTCTTTACATATTTTGCATTTTGTTGTATAAATTCTCTTCTTGGTTCTACTTCATCACCCATTAATAATGTAAATATTTCGTCTGCTTTTATTGCATCTTCCATTGTTACTTTTACTAATATTCTTGTCTCTGGATTCATTGTTGTATCCCATAATTGTTCTGGATTCATTTCTCCTAGACCTTTATATCTTTGAAGTCCTAATTGATCTCTAGTTATTCCTTTTTCTTCTAATTCTTTATATGCTTTATCTAAATCTTCATCAGTATAACAATATACATCTTTCATTCCTTTTTTAGATAATTTATATAATGGTGGTTGCGCTAAATAAACGTTACCATTTTCTATTAAAGGTCTCATGTATCTAAAGAAGAATGTTAATAATAATGTTCTAATATGTGCTCCATCTACATCAGCATCAGCCATGATTATAACTTTTCCATATCTAATTTTTGTAATATCGAAATCTGCTCCTATTCCTGCTCCAACAGCTAAAATTACAGGATTTAACTTGTCGTTTCCATATATTTTATCTGCTCTTGCTTTTTCTACATTTAACATTTTTCCCCATAATGGTAAAATTGCCTGGAATTTTCTGTCTCTTCCCTGTTTTGCACTTCCACCTGCAGAGTCTCCCTCTACAATGTATACCTCACATTCATCTGCATTCTTGCTACTACAATCTGCTAATTTTCCTGGCAATGTTGAAGTTTCTAAAGAGTTTTTCTTTCTAACTAATTCTCTTGCTTTTCTTGCTGCTTCTCTTGCTCTAGATGCACTAATACATTTTTCTAATATAGCTTTTGCAACATTTGGATTTTCTTCTAAAAATGTAGATAAGGCTTCATTTACCATACTCTGAACAACACCTGTTACTTCACTATTTCCTAATTTTGTTTTTGTTTGTCCCTCAAATTGAGGCTCTTTAACTTTTACTGAAACTACTGCAGTGATTCCCTCTCTTATATCTTCACCTTGTAAATTATTATCTTTTTCTTTTAATATGTTATGACTTCTTGCATAATCATTAAATACTTTTGTTAATGATCTTTTAAATCCTTCAAGATGAGTTCCACCTTCTATTGTATTAATATTATTAACAAATGTATATATATTTTCAGAATAACTTGAAGTATATTGAATTGCTATTTCTACTGGAATTTCTCCATTTTTTTCTATATAAATAGGAGTTTTGTGTAATTTTTCTTTATTTTTGTTTAAAAATTCTACAAAAGAAACTAATCCACCTTCAAAACAAAATTCTGCTTTTTTAGGTGTTTCCTCTCTTTTATCCTCTATTGTTATTTTTAGACCTTTTGTTAAAAAAGCCATTTCCCTAAATCTTTTTTCTAAAGTTTCATAATCATAATCCAAACTTTCAAAAATAGTATTATCTGCTAAAAATCTTACCTTTGTTCCTGTTCCTTCTGCATCTCCTATTTTTTCTAGCTTTTTAACAGTTTTTCCTTTTTCAAAATACATTTGGTATAATCCACCATCTCTTTTAATTGTAACCTCTGTCCATGTAGATAATGCATTTACAACTGAAGCACCTACTCCATGTAAACCACCAGATACTTTATATCCACTATCTCCTCCAAATTTTCCTCCTGCATGTAAAACAGTATATACTGTTTCTGCTGTTGATATATGTGTTTTAGGGTGGATTTCAACTGGTATTCCTCTACCATTATCTTCTACACTTATTATATTTCCTGGTTCAATAGCTACTTTTATTTCTGTACAATATCCTGCTAATGCTTCATCTACACAGTTATCAACTATTTCATAAACCATATGATGAAGTCCTCTTACAGAAGTACTACCTATATACATACCTGGTCTTTTTCTTACGGCTTCTAGACCTTCCAATACTTGAATTTGTTCTGCACCGTATTTATGATTATACTTTTCCATTTAATTTCCTCCTCTTATTACTTTGCCTTCTTTTACATTATATATTAAAATATTTTTATTTTCAATATCTATTTTATCAGTACAAGTTATAATAACTTGTGTTTTTTCTATTTTCTCTAAAAAATGATTTCTTCTTTTTTCATCTAACTCTGACATAAAATCATCTAATAATAAAATTGGTTTTTCTCCTATTTCATCTTCAATAATATTTAATTCAGATAACTTTAAAGATAAAATCGCTGTTCGATGTTGTCCTTGAGAACCATAAATATCTAATCTTTTATTATTTATATATATCACAAAATCGTCTCTATGTATACCTTTTGTTGTAAATCCTTTTATAATATCTAATTTTCTTCTTTGTTTTAACAAACTTAAATATTCTTCTTTATTTTTACTTTCTGCTATATAATCTATTTCTATTTCTTCTTTATTTTCTGTAATTTCATTGTGAATATTTTTTATTTTATTATTTATTTTATCAATAAATTCTTTTCTATAATTATAAATATTAACTGCATATTCTGACAATTTTTCATCCCAAATTTCTAACATGTTTTCATTTTTATTTTCTTCTCTAATCTGTCTTAAATAATTATTTCTTTGTTCTAATGTTTTTAAATATAAATTTAAATTATGCATATAATTCGGCTTTAATTGGCTAATCATAATATCTAAAAATCTTCTTCTATTTTGAGGACCACCTTTTAAAATATTTATATCATCTGGTGTAAAAATAACAATATTTACATTTCCTAATAATTCACTTAATTTTTTAATTTTTATTCCATTTATACTTACATTTTTTTTACCAGCTAATTCTATTTTTATTTTTCCACTTCTATCAGATTTTTCAAATTCTATTTCAATGTTTGCCTGGCTCTCATTTAGTAATATCATTTCTTTATCTTTATTGGTTCTAAAAGACCTTCCCATACTACATAAAAAAATTGCTTCTATTATATTAGTTTTTCCTTGTGCATTTTCACCATAAAAAATATTTATATTTTTCTCAAACTTTATTTCTTCATTTTTATAATTTCTAAAATTATTAATTCTTAATTCTTTTATCCACATATTCTTCTCCATCTGTGTATAATTTGTTAACTTCATTTTTTCTAATTATTTCTAATTTTTTCTTTTTTTTATTATTTTTTTCTATTTTATTGAATTTTTATAATAAATTTTATATAACAAATTATATTATTAAAAAATTAAATCGTCTTATTTTTGATTCTCGTGCTTCGTTTTTTTTGAATTTATTTATTTTTTTATTTATTTAATTATTTTTCTATTTTTTTAAGCATATTTTTTACTATTTTTATTTATTTTTTGTATTTTTCAATGTTTTTTTCGTATTATATGTATTTTTCCTTAATATATCTCGTATTTTCTTTTTTTATTAATTTTTTTCTTTATTTTTTATATTATTTCTATTTTATTTCTATTTTATTTTTAATTTATTTTTTTATTTTATTTATTTATTCTATTTTTAATTTATTTTTTATTATTTTACTTTAATTTATTTTTTCCACAATTGTAATTAATTTATTTTTTCTTTTATATTCTTTTTTTATCTTTTTTTTTCTAATTTATTCTATTTTTTTCTTTATTTTTCCTATTAAAAATAATCCACACCTAAAATATCTTTAATTATCTTTTTTTTACTATTTTTTTCTAATTTATTCTATTTTTTTCGAATTTTCATTTTCGAATTATCCACAGTTTATTAATGATTTGTGGATAATTATGTTAAAATTTAAAGGCAGAATTTCTTCTACCTTTTTATCTTTTACTCTTCTTTTAATCTAATTGGTAAAATCATATATGTATAATCATTATTTTCAACAGATTTTATTAAACATGGTGATATACTTGTTCCAAATTCTATAAATACTTCTTCATCTTCAACTGCTTTTAAACTATCTAAAAAATATTTTGGATTAAAACCTGCTTCTAAATTTTTCCCTTCTGTAGAAACAAATAATTCTTCTTTTGCATCTCCTGTTTGATTTGTACAAGATATAATGACTTTTCCAATATCAACTTGAACTTTTACTGGGTATTTTTTTTCTTTCTCAATTGCTGATGCTGATATTAAACTAATTCTTTCAAAACTATTTTGAATGCTATTTTTGTTCACTCTTATTCTTGTTTCCCAATTACTTGGTATTACATTTTTATAATTTAAAAATTCTCCATCTAATATTCTTGTTACAATTTTACAATTATCCATTTCAAATAATGCTTGATTTTTTGAAACCCCTATTTTTACAGGTTCAAAAGAATCTGATATAATTTTATTTACTTCATTTAATGTTTTTCCTGGTATAACTGCACTAAAATTATTAGTTTGTTTATTTAAATAAATGCTTCTTAATGCTAATCTAAATCCATCTACTGCTACTAAATTTAATTTATTATTTTCTATTTCAAATAAACACCCTGTAAATATTGGTCTATTTTCCTCTGAGCTTACTGCGAAAATTGTTTTTCTTATCATATTTTTTAAAACATTTTGATCTACTTCTATTGAATTTTCAATTTCTATCTTTGGAAGTTCTGGAAATTCTTCTGGATTCATTGTAGCTAATTTGTATAGAGATCCTTCACATTCAATTTCTAATAAATTTTTATCATTTAGAGAAATATATATTTCTGTATCAGGTAATTTTCTAATTATTTCACTAAACATTATAGCATTTACAACTGTACTTCCTTGTTCTTTAATTTCACATTCCATTATATATTCTATACCTATTTCTAAATCATAGGTTGTTAATTTTATTTCATTATCATTTGTTTGAATTAATATTCCTTCTAGTATAGGCATTGTAGTTTTAGAAGCTACCCCCTTTACTACGGAATTTAATGCTTTAATAATTTTGTCTTTGTAACAAACTATTTTCATTTTGCTTCCTCCTTTATAATATATATAATATTTTTAGTAGTAATAGTATTAGGTGCTGTGGAAACTGTGGAAAACTATGTTGATAGTTAGAATCCCTAGCAAAAGTACTGTTTATAATTTAGTGGAAAACTCGATAAGTAATCCACAACTAAAATTTTTAATTGTGTAAAAATGAGATATACACAGTTTTTAAACAACTTATTAACATCTGTATGTGGATATCCAATGTGTTAATTCCGTAAGAAGAGAACCACATGATTTTTCCAAACACAAATTTTTCCAAACACAATTTTTAAAAAATTTGTGAATTTTATAAGGCTGTTATTGTTTACCATTTATGATAATGTTTTTCACACTATCCACAATTAACTTTGTATTATTTTTTTCTTTTACTTCTTTTTCTATTTTTCTACAAGCATGCATAACAGTCGAATGATCTCTACCACCAAAGTCAGTTCCTATCTGAGGATAAGACATGTTAGCAACTTCTCGACAAAGATACATAGCAATTTGTCTTGGAAACGCAATATCATTTGATCTTTTATTTCCAGATAAATCATCTTTATTTATACTAAAATATTTAGCTACAGTTTCTTTTATAAAATCACAAGAAATTACTTTTTCATTTTCATATTTAAATTCATTTATAATATTTTCGGCTAATTCAATCGTTATTGGACTGTGTGTAAGTGAAGCTCTTGCAACGATTTTATTAAATACACCTTCTAATTCTCTAATATTAGAATCTATTTTATTAGCAATATTTGAAAGAATAAAATCTTCTATGATAATATTTTCCTCTTGAGCTTTTTTTCTTAAAATTGCTAAACGTGTTTCGTAATCAGGACAAGAAATATCTGCTAAAAGCCCCCATTCGAATCTTGATTTTAATCTATCTTCTAGAAATTGAATATCTCTAGGAGGTTTATCACTTGAAATAATTATTTGTTTTCCCTCTTCATATAAAGCATTAAAAGTATGGAAAAATTCTTCTTGAACTCTTTCTTTTCCAGCGATAAATTGAATATCATCTATTAATAAAACATCAATTGTTCTATACTTATTTCTAAAAAATTCATTTTTATTATCTTTAATAGCGTTAATTAATTGGTTTGTAAATTTTTCAGATGTAACGTACAAAACATTAGCATTTTTATTATTTTCTAAAATTCTATTTCCTATTGCATGCATCAAGTGAGTTTTCCCCAATCCAACGCCTCCGTAAAGGAATAAAGGATTATAAGAGTTAGAAGGTTCATTTCCAACTGCTAATGCTGCAGCATGTGCAAATCTATTATTATTCCCAACAACAAAAGTTTCGAAAGTATATTTTGGATTTAATGTTGATTTGTTTAATTCAACTTCAGCAGAAGAATTATTAGAATCATTTATAATAATTTCATTTGTAGATATTTTGTTTTCTTTTGAAATATCAATAACAGAAAAAGTCCATTCCATATTTGTAATGAATCTTAAAGTATTGAAAATAAGACTTCTATATTTATTTTCAATAAAATCTTGTTGATATTCAGAGGTGGTTGTAAAAATAATATGATTACCGTCTATGCTTCTGATTCCTAAAGGTAAAATCCAAGTTTCGTAAGAAATTTGAGTTAATTCAGGTTTTAAGACTTCTTTTATTTTTGCAATCAACTCGTCTTTTTCAATAGCCATTTATAATCATCCTTTCTAAAAAATTATCCACAAAGTTATCCACAACTGTTGATAAGTTTGTAATATTTTTGACATAATAAAACTCATAAATACGAACAAAAATTTAAGTGTTTTCAACAAAAGTAGTATTTATATTTTACTTTCACATAATAACAAATTTATACACAATAAGTCAATAAAATTGTGGAAAAAATTTTTTTTGTGTGGATAAAATGAGAAAAAGCTGTGGAAAAAAAATAAAATATTACAAAAATGTTACGAATATTGCAAAAAAAAATTATAAAAATTGCTTGACAATTATAGCAAAATTGGAGTATAATCGATATACTTGTTATTTTGTGAAAAAAACAATTTCCGTAACAACGGAGTTTTATAAAAAAATCAATAGGAGGTGCTAAAATGAAAAGAACATTTCAACCAAAAACAAGACAAGAAAAGAAAGAACATGGATTTATGAAAAGAATGAAAACTAAATCTGGAAGAAACATATTAAAAGCAAGAAGAGCAAAAGGTAGAAAAAAATTAAGTGCTTAATTTAATTATGTTTTATTAATAAAAATTAATAAGAAAAGGGACGCAGAAAGTGATCCCTTTCCACATAATTTTATTAAATAATAGTTTTTTTCATTAAGACAATAAAGGAAGAAGAAGGGAAAAGAATAATGAAAAAAACAGAGATGCTAAAAAAAAATTATGAATATAAAAGAGTTTTGACAAAAGGAAAGTATTATTCAGGCAAATACATAGAAGCTTTTATAAAAACAAACAATAACAATAAAAATTTTCTAGGGATTGCTATAGGAGTAAAGATAGCAAAGGCAGTTAAAAGAAATCATATAAAAAGATTAATAAGAGAAAACTATAAAAATCTTGAAGAAAAGGTTAATTCAGGGAATACAGTAGTGTTTTTATGGAAGAAAAAAATTGATATAAAAAATGCGAATTATAAAAATATCAAACAAGATATGGAAGATATTTTCCATAAATCAAAGCTTTTTATTGAGGAAAAGAAATGAAAAAGTTACTTATAAGGCTAATTGAAATGTATCAAAAACATATTTCTAAATGGCTTGAAAGTAAAAACATAAATTGCAAGTTTTATCCTACTTGTTCAGAATATACCAAACAAGCAATTCAGAAATATGGAGCAACAAAAGGGATAATAATTGGAATTTGCAGAATTATAAGGTGTAATCCTTTTTCAAAAGGAGGATATGACCCATTAAAATAAAACTAGGAGGATATGATAGATGTTTGAATTTTTTGCAAATATCTTTGGCTACTTATTACAGTTTTTATATACTCTAGTAAATAATTATGGTTTAGCAATTATTTTATTTACACTTATTATTAAATTATTACTATTACCGTTATCTATAAAACAACAAAAAACAATGAAGAAATCTTCAGAATTACAAGAAAAAGTAAAAGTGATGCAGTTTAAGTACAAAAACGATCCAGAAAAGTTGAATAAAGAAATGATGAACTTGTATAAAACAGAAAATGTAAGCCCTTTTAGTGGATGTTTAACTTCAATTATACAAATGTTGTTATTATTATCTATTTTCTATTTAGTAAGAAGTCCATTAACTTTTATGGAAAAAATACCACAAGAGAATATAAATACATATATTCAACAGTTAAAAGATGAAGGTAAAGTAATAAGTAATGTTTATCCAGAAATAGATTTAATAAGAGAAACAGAATTATTAAAAGAAAAAAATCCGGAAGATCAGTTTATTGAAAAAACAAATATTAAAATGAATTTCTTAGGACTAGATCTAAGCAAAATACCACAACAAAATATGACGGATTATACAGTATATATTATTCCAGTATTATATATTTTATCATCTTTTATATCAATCAGAATTACAACAGCAAAGCAACAAAAAGATAAAGAAGATAAGAAGTCAAAAAATATTGATGGAAATACAGGAAAAGAAATTGAAGAAGAAAATAACGAAATGGATGCTGTAATGCAAACAAACAAGATGATGTCATGGTTTGTACCAATAATGTCTATTTCTATAGCATTTATAGCACCTTTAGGATTAGCATTATATTGGCTAATAAGTAATATTCTTATGATTGCAGAAAGATTAATTATAGATAAAGTTGTAAAATCTTAGGGAGGTGCCATAAAAATGGCAAAAAGTATTATTTCGGAAGGAAAAACTACCAATGAAGCCATAGAAAAAGGATTAAAACAGTTAAATGTTTCAAAAAAGATGGTAGATATAAAAGTTTTAGAGAGTGAAGATAAAAGAAGTTTCTTTAGTATTTTAGCTCCAAGAGTCGTAAAAGTAGAGATGACACTAAAAGAAAAAGAGGAAGAAGAAACACAAACAAAACAAATAAAACATAAAAAAGAAATAGTTCTTACTGAGGAAGAACGAGAAAAAGCAGAAAAGAATATAGAAAGATTTTTAGAACAGCTAAAAACAAACTTACAGGAAAATATAAGTTATCAGATTGAAAAATCTGAAGATGCAATAAAAGTAAGCTTAAATGGGGAAGGACTAGGCTTTTTAATAGGTTATAGAGGAGAAACATTATATGCTATGCAAAACATTATATCATCTATAGCAGGTAAAGGAATTCAAAATCGAATAAGAGTTATTTTAGATATTGAAGGATATAAAGAAAAGAGAGAAAAAACTCTAGAGGATTTAGCTGAAAAAGTTGCAAAAACAGTTATAAAGACAAAGAAATCAGTTAAATTAGAACCTATGCAAGCATATGAAAGAAAAATAATTCATAGTAAATTACAACAAAATCCACAAGTTGAAACAATCAGTATTGGGGAAGAACCATATAGAAGAGTGGTAATTTCTTTAAAGAATAAATAAAATATATAAAATCGGAGGTCAAAGGTCGGATTTTACAAATAATTTGTAAATCTATCTTTGGCCTTTTTTGTAAAATAAAAATTTTGATATAATAGGAGGTAAAAATGAGTACTATAGCGTCTATATCTACGGCTCCGCGGAATTGGTGGAATAGGTATTATTAGAATGAGTGGACAGCTTTGCTTTGAAGTATTAGACAAAATGTTTATACCAAAAAATAAACAATCAATAGAAGAAATAAAAGGATATACCATTAAATATGGAAATATAGTTGATAATGGTGAAGTGATAGATGAAGTATTAGTATCCTATTTCAAGGCACCTAAAAGCTATACAATGGAGAATATGTGTGAAATAAATTCGCATGGAGGAAATATTATTGTAAAAAAGATATTAGAATTGTGTTTAAAAAATGGTGCGGAATTAGCGGAACCAGGCGAATTTACTAAGAGAGCTTTTTTAAATGGAAGGATTGATTTAGTACAAGCAGAATCGGTTATTGATATTATTAATGCTAAATCTGAAAAAGAAGTAAAAACAGGAATTAAACAATTAGAGGGACTATTATCTAAAGAAATAGCGGAAATAAAGCAAGAAATAATGGATGTAATGATTAATATAGAAGTGTCTATAGATTATCCAGAATATGATGTTGAAGATGTTGCAAATGCTGAAATTACTGATATGTTAGATAGTGTAAAGAAAAAATTAGAAAGACTTGAAAGAAGTTTTGATAATGGGAAAGTTATAAAAGAAGGCATAAAAACAGCTATTATAGGAAAGCCAAATGCAGGTAAATCATCTTTATTAAATGCTATTTTAAAGGAAGATAGAGCTATAGTTACAGAATATGAAGGTACAACAAGAGATACTATCGAAGAATTTGTAAATATTAATGGTATACCATTAAAACTTATTGATACAGCGGGAATAAGAGAAACAAAAGATGAGGTAGAAAAGATAGGAATAGCAAAATCTAGGGAAACAGCTAATACAGCAGATTTAATAATTGCAATATTTGATGCTTCAAAGGAAATAGATGAAGAAGATTTAGAAGTGATAGATTTTATTAAAAATAAAAAAGCTATTATAATTTTAAATAAAATGGATTTAAAAGCAAAAATAGACGAAAATAATGAAAATTTGAAAAAATTAAGTGGCAATATAATAAAAATGTCTGCATTAAAAAATATAGGAATAGATAAATTATATGAAAAAATTACAGAAATGTTTAATTTAAATGAGATAAATCTAGATAATGAAAATGTAATTACAAATGTTAGACAAAAAAATTTAATAACAAAAGCAATTGAAAATGTAAAAAAGGCTAAAGAAACAATCGAACAAAAAATGCCAATAGATATTGTAGCAATTTTTATAAAAGATATTTTAGAGGATTTAGGCAAAATTACAGGTGAAGTTGTAACTGAAGATATAATTGAAGAAATTTTTGCCAACTTTTGTCTGGGAAAATAAAACTTAAATTGCAAGCGAGAATAAAAAATAAACGATTTTAATAAAAAAGTAATAAAATTATATAACAAAAAACAAAAAAGCTATTAAAACGAATCTGAAAGCAAAATAGACAAAAGAAGAATTAATATAATTTAATAAAAAATAAAGAGCATAAAAACAATAAACTTAAAAAGTAAAAACAAACAATAAGTTACATAAAATCAAAGGCTTAAAAAATACAATACGCAAAAAAAGACAAAATTCGACAAACGGAGGAAAACCTTGTAAGACAATAAAAACAGAAAGGTTTTAACAATAAAAACTCACAAGAACTTAAAAGTAAATTTGACCTGATGATAAAAACGAACGGCGATTTTCTGTTTCACAAGGAATGAAAAAATTAAAATAAAACGTGGAACAAAAAGAAAAAATAAGATAGTATAAAATGAAAGAAGGTTAGAAATAGAAATGAAATTAGAAAAGGGAGAATACTACGCTGGAGATTATGATGTTGCAGTTGTAGGAGCAGGTCATGCTGGATGTGAAGCAGGTCTTGCCGCTGCTAGACTTGGAATGAAAACATTAATTTTTTCAATCAGTTTAGAAGCAATAGCAAATATGCCATGTAATCCACATATAGGAGGAAGTTCAAAAGGACATTTAGTAAGAGAAATAGATGCACTAGGTGGAGAAATGGGAAAAAATATAGATAAAACAATGATTCAGATTAAAATGCTTAACACTTCAAAAGGACCAGCAGTACATTCTTTAAGAGCACAAGCAGATAGAAAAAAATATCAAGCAGAAATGAAGCATACTTTAGAAAAACAAGAGAATCTAGAAGTAAAGCAAGGGGAGATTGTAGATATTAAAATTGAAAACGGAGAAGTAAGGGCAATAAAAACAGATTTAGGAGCAGTTTATAAAGTTAAAAGTATAATTCTTGCCACCGGAACATATTTAAAAGGAAAAATATTTATAGGAGAATATTCAAAAGAAAGTGGTCCAGATGGTGTAGCAGCAGCTAACAAGTTATCAGAATGTTTAAAAAACATAGGAATTGATTTAATTAGATTTAAAACTGGAACACCAGCTAGAATTAATAGAAGAAGTATAGATTTTAGTAAAATGGAAGTACAAAAAGGAGATAAAGATATAGAACCATTTTCTTTTGAAGATAAACCAACAGATTTCGAACAAGTAGATTGCTATTTAACTTATACTAATGCAGAAACACATAAAATAATAAGAGAAAACTTACATAGATCACCTTTATATGCAGGAATGATAGAAGGGACAGGCCCAAGATATTGTCCATCTATTGAAGATAAAGTAGTTAGATTCAGTGATAAGCCAAGACATCAAGCATTTGTAGAGCCAGTAGGGTTAGATACTGAAGAAATGTATATACAAGGAATGAGTTCTTCTTTACCAGAAGATGTACAAATTGCTTTATATCATACAATACCTGGGTTAGAACATGCGGAATTCACAAGACCTGCCTATGCTATAGAATATGATTGCATTGACCCATCTAATCTAAAATTATCATTAGAATATAAAGGAATAAACGGATTATTCATGGCAGGTCAAATTAATGGAACTTCAGGGTACGAAGAAGCAGCATGTCAAGGGTTAATTGCAGGAATTAATGCAAGCAGAAAAATAAAAGGAGAAAAACCATTAATTCTTGATAGAACACAAGGATACATAGGAGTTCTTATTGATGATATTGTAACTAAGGGAACAAATGAACCATACAGAATGATGACATCTAGAGCAGAATATAGGCTTTTATTAAGACAAGATAATGCAGACTTAAGATTAACTGAAATAGGCCATGAAATAGGTCTTATAAAAGAAGAAAGATATGAAAAATTTAAAAATAAGAGAGAAAATATACAAAAAGAAATAGAAAGATTAAGAAATTTAACTGTAAAACCAACAAAAGAAGTAAATGAGTTGCTAAAGGAACATGGAACATCAGAACTTAATACAGGAACAAAAATGGCAGAATTATTAAAAAGAACAGAATTAAATTATGATATATTAGAAAAAATTGATCCAGATAGACCAAAATTAGATAAACAAGAAAAAGAAGAAGTAGAAATACAAATAAAATATGAAGGATATATAAAAATGCAAGAAGCACAGGTAGAAAGATTTAAGAAACTTGAAACTAAAATATTGCCAGAAGATATATCATATGAAGAAATAAAGGGAATAAGTCTAGAAGGAAGACAAAAACTAGATAAATTTAAACCATATTCAATCGGCCAAGCTTCAAGAATATCAGGAGTTTCACCTGCAGATATATCAGTGCTTTTAGTATATCTAGAACAAAAGAAAAAAGAAAGGAGATAATATGGAATTTGAAGAATTTAAGGAAAAATTTAAGAATCATTTATCAATAATTAATAAAACAATTACAGATGAACAGATTTTAAAATTTTATAGATACATGGAACTATTATTAGAATGGAATGAAAAAATAAACTTAACAGCAATAACAAATCCAGAAGATATCATTTTAAAACATTTCATAGACTCATTAACAATTGAAGAATATATTAATAAAGGCGAATCTTTAGTAGATGTAGGTACAGGAGCAGGATTTCCAGGAATACCAATTAAGATATATAGAGATGATATCAATGTTACATTAGTAGATTCGTTAAACAAAAGAATAAATTTTCTAAATATAGTAATAGAAGAATTAAAACTAAAAAAAATAAAAGCAATCCATAGTAGGGCAGAAGAATTTGGAAAAAATGTAAAGTACAGAGAAAAATTTGATGTATCAACATCAAGAGCAGTGGCAAATCTTGCTACTCTGTCAGAATATTTAATACCATTAATAAAACAGCAAGGAAAAAGTATTTGCATGAAAGGTTCTGAAATAGAAGAAGAACTAAACAATAGTAAAATGGCAATAAAAGTTTTAGGTGGAAAAATACTAAAAGTTGATGAATTTACTTTACCAAATAGTGATATTAAAAGAAATATAATTGTTATTAAAAAGGTGGAAAACACACCAGCTAAATATCCTAGAAAACCAGGAATTCCAGCGAAAGAGCCGATATCATAAAAACATAAGAAGTTGCTATTTACACTGCAAAAAAACAAATTCAATAAAAGCAAAAAAAGTCAATAAATTTTTTAAATTTTATTGACTTTTTTTATATATTTATATATTATTATAGTGAAGAATAAATAAAACTCATTAATAAATATTAACTAAAATGGAGGCAATTAAATTGGGAAAGATAATATCAGTAGCAAATCAAAAAGGTGGAGTAGGAAAAACAACAACAACAGTTAATTTATGTACGATTTTAGCCAAAAAGGGTAAAAAAGTACTTTTAATTGATGCTGACCCTCAAGGAAACGCAACAAGTGGGTTAGGAGTAGAAAAAGAAGTTGAAAATTCTACATACGATATATTAGTAAATGACACAGAAATAAAAGATGTAATTCAAGATACAATTATAAAAAATTTAAAAGTATGTCCAGCAAACATGAATTTAGCAGGAGCAGAGGTAGAACTTGTTTCAATGATGTCAAGAGAACAAAGATTAAAAGAAAAATTAGATGTAATAAAAGACGAATTTGATTATATTTTAATTGATTGTCCACCATCTTTAGGACTAATTACATTAAATTCTTTTACAGCATCAAATAGTGTACTAATCCCTGTACAATGTGAATATTTTGCATTAGAAGGATTAGGACAACTAATAAATACAATAAATCTTGTAAAAAAACATTTAAATAAAGAAATTCAAATTGAAGGAGCATTACTTACAATGTATGATGCAAGAACAAATCTCTCAAATCAGGTAGTAAAAGAAGTAAAAAAATACTTTGAAGACAAAGTATATAAAACAGTAATACCAAGAAATGTAAGATTAAGTGAAGCTCCAAGCTATGGGATGCCAATTACAGAATATGATCCAAGATCAAAGGGAGCAAAAAGCTATATGAAATTTGCAAAAGAATTTTTAAAAATAAATGACGAGCAAAAAAAAGCAAAACATATGATGTAAAAGTAAAAAGAATATATTTAAGTACAATACAACTACAATAAAACAAATGATAGGAGGAATAAAAATGGCAAAAATGACAGGCTTAGGAAAAGGGCTAGATGCCTTATTTGGACCAGCTCCAGAAGAAGAGCAAATAAAAGAAAATGACTCATTAAAGAATTTAAAAATAACAGAAGTAGAACCTAATAGAGACCAACCAAGAAAAAGATTTGATCAAGAAGCATTAGAAGAATTAGCAAGTTCAATTAAAGAATATGGATTAATTCAACCAATAGTAGTAACAAAAAAGGATGGATATTACAGTATCATAGCAGGAGAAAGAAGATGGAGAGCCTCTAAAATTGCAGGGTTAAAAGAGATTCCAGCAATTATTAGGGAAGATGACGAAAAAATAAACTCAGAAATATCTCTAATTGAAAATATGCAAAGAGAAGATTTAAATCCTGTAGAAAAAGCTATGGGAATAAAAACTTTAATAGACAATTATGGAATGTCACAAGAAGAAGTAGCAAAAAAATTGGGAAAAGGTAGAAGTACAATAGCTAACTGGGTAAGAGTTCTAAACTTAGAGCCAAGGGTATTAGAAATGGCAAAAGAAGGTAAAATATCAGAAGGATACTGTAAAGCATTATTAGCAATAACAGACCCAGAAAAACAATACCAAACAGCAATACAAATGTTAGAAAGAGGACAAACAGTAAGACAAGTTGAAAAAAAGGCAAAAGTAAAAGAAACAAGAGAAGAACAAAGAAGAAATCATATATTATATAAAAATATAGAAGATACATTTCAAGGATTTTTTGGTTCAAAAGTAAAGTTAGATGCAGGAAAAAGACGTGGAAAGATTATAATAGAATATACATCAAATGATGATTTAGAAAGAATTTTAGGGTTGATTAAATAAATTCGAAAAAGAAAGTGTGATATTATGGAAAATTTTATAAATTCAGTAGGAATAGAAAAAATTATACTGTTTGTATTAATTTTTAATGTTGTTTTACTAATAGGATTTATTATTAATATTATCAAAACAAACGCAATTAGTAAAAAATACAAGAACTTTATGCAAAAATTAGGAGAAGGGAAAAATATAGAAGAGGACTTAGAGAATTATATGTATAAAGTAGAAAGAGTAGAAAAACAAAATATAGAAATAGCTAAATTTATAGAGCAATTAGATAAAGATTTTGAAAAAAGTATACAAAAGGTTGGAATTATTAGATATAATGCATATAAAGACACAGGAAGTGATTTAAGTTTTACGCTTGCCTTGTTAGATGAAAATAACAATGGAGTTGTATTAAATGGAATTTATTCTAGAGAAATGTCAAACATATATGCAAAACCAATTGAAAATGGAAAGTCTACTTATACTCTTTCAGATGAAGAGCAAAAGGCGATAGAAAGTGCTATAAATTCCACAAAATCTGGAAGATAAAAAAATTAAAAATTCCTATTGACAAATGCCCTGAAAAATGCTAAGATAAATACTGTCGCTGGACATTTGTCTTAAGATATGGAGAGGTGGTCGAGTTGGTTTATGGCACCAGTCTTGAAAATTGGCGTGCGTTTATAGCGTACCGTGGGTTCGAATCCCACCCTCTCCGCCAAACAATTTAAGTTAGATATTAAAAACCAAAAAATATCTAACTTTTATTTATAAGATGGAGATGTACCCAAGTGGTGAAGGGGACTGTTTGCTAAACAGTTAGGTCCCGAAAGGGGCGCGGAGGTTCGAACCCTCTCATCTCCGCCATAAATATATTAATATTTTGGAGGCAGTAGATTATTCTACTGTTTTTTTTTAGATTTGTTCTATATATTGAAAAATATTAAACTAAAAGACTATAAAAGCTTGTAATGATTTATAATTTGGTATAAAATAAATTTGAAAAACAATTTATATAAGGAGACAAATCGTGAAAAGAAAAGAAAGAGAATTAAAAAATCAAATAGATTATGAAGAAAATAAAATTGCAAAAAAGATTTTAAGAAGATATAAATTTGAAAAATGGATATATTACACAATATTCTTATTGATAACTATAACATGTATTTTATGGGCAATAAATATACATGGGACAAGTAATTTATTATTGTGTTTAGTAATATATATAATTTTTTCATCTTTTTTTGCAACCAGATATAGGCAACATTCAGAAAAGTTAATAAAAGAAGCATTAAATACAAGCATTTGTCCAGAGGGATTTCTGAATATTAACATATATAATGCTAAAAAAATGTTAGTAAATAAATCTGCTTATAATTATACACTAAATAAAATAGCTACAGGATATATACAATTAGGAGAATTTGAGAAAGCAAAAGGAATAATAAAAGATGTAGAAAAAATAAAAAATAATATTATTATAAAAGGAGAAATAATAAAAAATAAAATAGATATAGCATTTTTCACAGAAAATAAGAAGGAATTTAAGGAACAATGTGAAAAAATGAGAAGCATTATAAAATTTTTACCTAAAAAAAGTAGAAAAGAAATTACTTTTAATATGACAATAAAAGAAGCAATAATTGATAAAGATGTTAAAAAAGTAAATGAGTTAAGTCAACAATTAGAAAAAAGAAAGAATTTATTAGACAAAATAATGGTTCAATATTACAAAGGGGTTGTTTTAGAAAAAAATAATAAAAATTGTGAAAATGAATATAAATTTGTTGCTGAAAAAGGAAATAATTTATATATAGCTAAACAAGCTAGAGAAAAATTAAAAATAGAACCAAAAGATAATCCTTATAAAAAGAAAAGACACGTAATATACAAAGCAATTAATATTATATCAATATTAATAATTTTATTGTATATGATGTCTGTACTAATATATATGAAAGAAAAACCAAATATAAAATGGAATACAGGGGAAGTTTCAATTTTTGAACAAAAAATGATATTGCCTATAGGAGTAAAAGAATTTGAAGAAAAAAATCAAATAGAAATCAAAGAAATAGATGAAAACAATTTTGCTGAGGTAAAATTAGGAGAGAGTACGATACTTCTTTATATTAAAGATGAACAGATAAAGGGATTAAAAATAGACCTTGATAGTATTAGTCAATCTGACATAGATAAAATTATATTTCCTAACAATGTAAGTTTAAATAATAGTATAGATGAAGTAAAAGAAATATATAAAACTGGAAATGTTAATGTTTTTTTGAAAAAATATGACGAAAAAGTAAGTGAGGATGAAAATATTCATATTGATAGATATATTGGACAAAAATATAATATTGAAATTAGAAGTATAGGAAATAAAATTCAGAGTATTTTATATGTTTATAAGTATTAAATAATAATTCTGTGATATAAATAATTTGATATTTATGTTACAGAATTATTACATTTTTGTTAAAAAAATAAAAAACATTGCAAAAAGTTGAAAAAAAATAGAAAATATTGTATAATGAAAGTAGTGATTTGAAATTTGGAGGTGAAAGCATGAGAAATGTACTTAAAATATGTTATAAATTTTTATCTATAAGCGTTATTTTATTTGTTATGTATTGTGCTTTCAGTAATTATATTGTATGTGCAGATAGCACAAGTGATGATTTCAATCCTTATGAATATGACCCAACAAGTACTACGTCAGAAGGAGATACGAAGCTGTTGGCTATAGGAAATGACATAATAGGACAGATACAATTAATAGGAAGTGTTGTTTCTGTTATAGCAATTATAATCATTGGAATTAGATATATGCTAGGAAGTGTAGAAGAAAAAGCACAATATAAAGAAACTATGACGCCATATTTAATAGGAGCAGTGTTAGTATTTGGAATTACAAATGTATTAGCGATAGTAAGTGAGTTAGCTAAATCAATATAAAGAGAAGAAGGTGAGGAAAATGCAAAGTAAAATATTGAAATTAATAGCTATTATTAGTGTATTTATAATAGTAAGTGTTTTCCCTGTTAAGGTTTTCTCTAGTTGGGTAGATGATGCAGATAATTTTTTGGAATCTGCAGGTAATAGTATAACAGTTGATAAGGATCAATTAACAAGTGCTTCGGACGAAATTTATAATACATTAACTTCAATTGGAATGATAGTTGCGGTTATAGTAGGTATGATTTTAGGAATTACTTATATGATGACAGGAGCAGTAGATAAAGCAAAGGTTAAAGAATCAATAATGCCATATTTATTGGGATGTATTGTGATTTTTGGAGCTTTTGGAATATGGAAGTTAGTTATTAATGTTATGAATGGAGTAGGATAAGTAGAAATGAAAAAATTTTTAAAGATAGGAATAGTATTAGTTTTTATTGTGATGTTTGTATTTACCAATATTTATGCTTTTTCTATAAATGATTTAAATGGAGAAGGTTCAACAACCGGAAATCTAAAAGCTACTGGAAATAAGACTATAACCATACTTTCGGTAATTGGTTCTTTAATTTCAGTTATAGTATTAATTGTATTAGGAATTAAATATATGCTAGGAAGTACAGAAGAAAAAGCAGAATATAAAAAAAGCATGCTTCCTTATGTAATAGGAGCGGTTTTTGTGTTTGCATCTTCTGCAATAGCTGGAGCTATTTACAATATTATTCCAAAATAAATATTTTAAATTAGTTATTAATGTTCTTTGAATACAAAGATTTAAATATAAAATAAATAAAAGAAAGGATGATGAACCATGAAAAAAGGAACAAAAATAATTTTTTCAACAATCATGATTGTAATGATGGTAATTTTGACTGTTGCGCCAGTTTTTGCAGAAACAACAGGAGCAGTAGATCCAAAAACTTTAACAGGAAGTAGTAATGCAAATACAACAACAATGCAGAATATAGGAAATCAAATTATAACTGTTGTTTCTGTAGCAGGATCAATTGTTTCAGTTATAGTACTAATTGTACTTGGTATTAAATACATGATGGGTAGTGCAGAAGAAAAAGCAGAGTACAAAAAGACTTTAATGCCTTATATTATAGGTGCAGCACTTGTATTTGCGGCTTCAGCTATAGCAGGAATTGTTTTCAATTTTGCAAATAGTTTTACAGCTTAATAATTAAAAAATATATACAAAAAAGAGAGGCAACTCTCTTTTTTTTGTGCATATTTAAATTATAAAATAAAATATATACACAAATAAATATAAAAATTAATATTAACAACTGATTACAAGAATATTACAAATATATTAAATATCATTTTTTTTTTCTATAATGTTACATTTCCCAACAAAATCTGTTATAATAGTATTAAGTGTAAATGGATTTAAAAACTAAAGAAAGGGGAATATTATGAAATCATATTATATACCTAGAAATTATAAAGGAGAGGGAAGAATTTTATATATTTTTTCAACTAAAGCAATTATTTATACCGCTGTTGGAGTAGGAATAGGGTTAATTTTTTATTTTTTATTTAATTTGATAGGATTAACTATGATAGGAATTATAATAGCAGGTTTTTTGGGATTAGTAGGATTTTGTATAGCTACATTTAAAGTTCCTGATATGAAAAATTTTGAACTAACTAAAAAAACAGGTGGAGAAAAAATTGATGATGTTATAAAAAGATGGATATTATTCAAAAAGAATAATAACAAAATATATGTTTACATGAATGAAGATATAACAGAAGATAAGGAGGAACAAAAGAATGAACGATCAAACAGTTAATGTACTAACTTATGTGCTAGGATTTATGATTTTTATATTAATTATATTATCAGTAATTTTTATTTTTTTAAAAATAAAAGAAAAGAAGGATAAAGAACCTAAAGAAAGTGAATTTGAAAAAGACAGCAAGAAAAAAACTAAAGAGCCAAAAGAGAGATTAACTACAGAATATAATAAGCAATCAATATTTTCTTTTATGCAATTTGATGGTATTGAAGATAATATGATTATACAAAAAGAGAGACGCAAGTATTTAATGGTAATTGAATGTCAAGGAATTAACTATGACTTAATGTCAGGAGTAGAAAAGACAAGTGTTGAGCAAGGATTTTTACAATTTTTAAATACATTAAGACATCCAATACAAATTTATACACAAACGAGGACAGTTAATTTACAAGGAAGTATTAGTACATATAAAGAAAAAATAAATGAAATCAAAGATACCTTAGTTAAAACAGAAATGGAATATAGGACAAAGGTTAACATTGGAGGATATTCAAGAGAAGAATTAGAAAAGTTGAGACTTGAAGTAGTAAAACAAAGGAACTTATACGAATATGGTTTAGATATTATAAAAAATACTGAGCAGATGAGTTTCAATAAAAATATATTAACTAAGCAATATTATATTATAATACCATATTATCCAGAAGATTCTGAAAATAAAGATTATGATAAAGGAGAAATTAAAAATTTAGCATTTTCAGAATTGTATACAAAAGCACAATCAATTATAAGTGCATTATATGTATGTGGAATAAATTCAAAAATATTAAATTCAACAGAGTTAGCAGAATTATTATATGTTGCATATAACAGAGATGATTCAGAGGTGTATGATTTGAATAAAATGTTAAATTCGGGTTATGAAGAATTATATTCAACAGCACCAGACGTATTAGATAAAAGAATGAAAGAGATAGATAAAAAGATAGAAGAAGATGCAGTTAAAAGAGCAAATCAAGCAGTTCTTGAAGCGTCTCAAGAGAGCGAAAAGGAGAAAGCCGTAAGAGAAAAGGAACAAAAAATTGATAAATTAATAGATGATATGGCTAAGATGATTATTGAAGAAAACGAAAAACTTATAGGACAAGAAGTTGCAGAAAAAGCAAAAGACAAAATAGAAAAAGAAACTAAAGGAAGAAAAGGAGGAAAAGAAGATGAACAAAAAGAAAAGAAAACAACAACAAGAAGAACTAGAAAGACAACTTAATGAGAAAAGAGAAGAAATTTCGATATTAAAGAAAAAAAGCATAAAAGAATTAATTGCCCCATCGGGAATAGATGTATCTAATATTGACCATTTAGAAATAATATCAAGTACAAAAAGATATGCAAGAAGCTTTTTTGTATCTTCTCTTCCAAGAATGTGTACTTTTCCTGATTTATTTAGAGATATGTATCTTTTTGGAGATATAAATACATCTGTTTATATTAATCCAATTAAAGAAGAAAGGTCACAAAATGAATTAAATAGAGTTATTAATGAACTAGAGACAGAAAGAATAGTGGCAGCAGATAAAGGAAATATAAATAGAGAGAGTATTATATCCCAAAAAAGAATGGAAGCTGAAGAACTAAGAGATGAGATTGCAGCAGGATTTAATAAGTTGTATGAAGCTTCAGTTGTAGCAACATTGTTTGCATATAATTTAGAGGAACTAGATAGATATACAAAATTGTTAGCTGGCGAAATGTCAAAAACTTTAGTTGGAATAAAAACTGCCTGGGGAATTCAAGAAGATGCGTTTCAATCTAATTTACCATTGATGAATGATAAAATAAGGAAAACACATACTTTTGATAGAAATTCTATGGGAACAGTTTTTCCTTTTACAACTTCAGAAATAGGACATCCTACGGGAGTTCCGTTAGGATTTAATAAGCAAACAGGAACTCCAATATTGTTTGATAATTTTCATCCATCACTTACAAATTATAATATGGTTATATTTGCTAAGTCTGGTGCGGGAAAATCTGTTACTATGAAAACATTAGTATCTCGTTCATCTGTTCTTATGGGAATAGAAAGTTTAGCTTTAGATGCTGAAGGTGAATATAGAATTGTTGCTGAAAGTTTAGGAGGAATTAATGTAGTAATTAGTCCTACTTCAAAAACAATTATTAATGTTTTTGATATAGAAACAGAAGTAATAAAAGATGAAATAACAGGAAAAGATAGAAATATTTTAAATGTAGAAAATAAAGTAGAAGATGTTACGCAAGCTCTACTTACAATGGCAAAAGGTAGTACAAGAAGTGACGAAGTAAATGAGCTTACAAAGCAAATTATAGCAGAATCAGTAGCAGAAGAATATGCTGCAAAGGGAATTACAAGTGATCCTTTAAGTTTATATGAATCATCAAGAGTTGAACTAAATAAAGGAAATATGTTTTCAAAAGAAAAGAAAAAAATGCCAACAATAGGAAGTTGGTTTAAGAGAATTCAAAAAAAGGCACAAGATAATACTAATCCAGATTATCAATATCATTATAGTTACTTGTTAAAAGTTATGAAACAATACATAAGAGAATATGATGGACAGATGGCATATTTTGATGGACAATCTACATTTGAATTACTAGAGGGGTCACCATTTATAAATATTGATATTTCACAATTAGAAGAAAGATTTGCAAGACCATTAGCACAACAAATATTACTTTCTTGGATTTGGGAAAAGTTTGTTAAGAAAAACAGTGAAGACAGAAAAAGAGCAAAACAGAAAAGGGTTTTGGTTGATGAAGCATGGATGTTGCTTCCATATCCAGAAGCAGTTGACTTTTTAAATAAGATGGCAAGACGTGCAAGAAAGAGAAATGTTTCACTTGCTATTATTTCACAGAGATTCCAAGACTTTTATGAAAAACCTGAGGCACAAGCAGTACTAACATCATCTGACACGAAGCTATTTTTAGCACAAGATAAATCAGAGATTCAATATTTGAAAGAAGTATTTAAACTTTCTGAAGGAGAAGCAAGCTTCTTAATTACATGTTCAAAAGGAGAGGGATTACTTAAGGTTGGATCTGATACAGCAATACTAAAGATTATGCCAACGAAAAAAGAGTTTGAATTTGTAGAGACAAACTTAAATGAGATAGCAAAAAAAGGAGCTTAAAAGGGAGGTTTAAATAGCATGAAAATTTTTACAAATAAAAAGGTATGGCAAAAAATAGTATTAGTCATGTTGATATTATTGTTAATGCAATTTTTTATAGGGAAACCTGCACATGCAATTGATGGCGATGTATTGCTAGAACCAATAACTAGTTTGTTTGCAAATTTGGGCGATGGAATTATGAATATAATGCAACAAACCATAATGGGAATGGATTCATCAGGAGCCTGGGTAGAAAAGTCAGATAATTCATTTTGGATTAAATTAGCTATAATTGCAGTGGCGATCGTAGCAGCAGTAGTTTCTGTCATTGCTATTGTTTATACTGGAGGTGCAGCACTTGCAGTTTTAGCAACATCAGCTGGTGCAGTTTTAAAAATAGCTGGAGTTGCTGTTGCTGTATATTTTGCTGCTAGTATCGTCCATTTTGGCGAAAATGGATTTTTCCTTCCAGAATATGAACTAACACCTCAAACTATATTTAAAAATGAAGTATTAGCATTTGATGTTAACTTTTTTAATCCAAAAGAATCGAAAAAAACTAAAAAAATGCATATAGAATATGTAAGTGTTCAAATTAACGGAGATAAAACACGAGCTGAAAATCAAGGATATACAGCACTTGGAAGTATTGAGGGAGTTTATTATTTAAATTCTGAGCAATATAATGATTTTTGCAAGGAGTATGGTTTTGATTCTAGTAAAGCCAAGTTGGTACAAGGAGAAAAAAATGCTTCTGCTAATACACTTACATATACATGGGATTATAATGGTAAGAAGTATAAAATGTGCAAAATAAATGCTAATCCAGCAGTTAATGATGATTATAGTGCTTATGTAGCTTTAGCAGAGGGAAAGACTGTAGAAGATTCAGAAAAAGTAGAGGTTTCATCGGCTAAAACTTTACAACCAACAATTTCTAAATGGTATAAAACTTTTAGGAATATTGCTATTGTCGCATTATTATCTATTTTAGTGTATGTAGGAATTAGAATAACATTATCAAGCATATCAAGTGATAAAGCAAAGTATAAACAAATGTTAATGGATTGGACAGTAGCTTTATGTTTAGTGTTTTTAATGCATTATATTATGGCTTTTTCGGTTACTATTAATGAAAAAATAATAAAAGCAATAAGTGCAATTTCTGGTTCAAGTGCTGAAGAAAAAGAAAAGGCAGTGGAGAATGCAAAAAAACAGTATTTAAATGGAACAACAGGGGGAAAAGATGGAACAACAGATCAAACTGGGGAAGTTGGTACGGGAATAGAAATGTTTATAATTGATGATAAAGATACAGTAGAAAGAGCATATAAAACATTAGTTGGAGATGAAGGAGACGTAAATGCAGATGAGGGATATGTAAGCAATGAAGATAGTTATTTTTATAATCGTTTTATATGGGGAGATGGAACAGGAGATGATAAAAAGCCAACAGTCTTAATTTGGCCAGCAAATGATTATATGACTCAAGCGAGAATAAAAGGCCAACAAAGATCTGTTGATGAAAAAGGAAAAGAGAAAAAAGATGATAGTCAAATGGCAGTTACAAGGGCAGGCTATAATGTAATATATGTAGTTTTAGTAATATATACAATAATTTTCTGTTTTACATATTTAAAAAGGGTAATATATATGGCATTTTTAACAATAATAGCTCCTTTAGTTGCTATTACATATCCAATTGATAAAATGAATGATGGTAAAGCACAGGCATTTGATATGTGGTTTAAAGAATACTTATTTAACTTATTAATACAACCAATGCATTTAATTCTTTATACTGTATTGATAGGTGCAGCAATGGATTTTGCTTCACAAAACATATTCTATGTAGTAGTTGCATTAGGATTCTTTATGCCAGCAGAAAAATTATTACGTAGATTTTTCGGATTTGAAAAAGCTCAAACACCACCAATGTTTGGAGGTCCAGCTATGTCTGCAGTAATGATGAGTGGAATAAATAAATTAATGCATAAACCACCAAAAGGAGGATTAGGACCTGGAAGCAAAGGTAGTGAATCTTCAGGAGAAGATGAAGAAGGGAAATTACCATTTATGAATAAAAGTAATGGAAGTGCGAAGGACTTATTTGGAGTAGCAAGTGGTGATAGTGAAAAAAATCTAATAGGTTCAAACAATGATGATAGTGCAAAAAATAATAATATCTTAGGATATGATTCAAGGTTATCTAAAAGTCAAATTGATGAATTAAAAGCAGAGGGAATAGGACCTGGAGATCAAGAATATGATATGTATTTGAAAAACATGGGACTTGGGTCAAGTATTTTAAAGAATAGAGACAGTTCTAAATTAAGTTCAAATAATGCAGGTAATAATGAAAAATTACCTAATAATGCAAATATGCTTAATAACACTATAAAACCAACGCCTTCTAAATCTGTTAATGTAAGTGTGCCTAAAAAGACAAAATTAAAGAGAGCAATAAGAGCAGGTTTACTTAATAAGGGAAATAAACATTTAAAGAAGTATAAAGGAAAGAGCAATTTCCAAGTGGCTTCTATGCTTGGAAAGAGAGCAGCAGGACTAGGTGCTAAAGCTGCATTGGCATATGCAGGAGCGACAGCAGCTGGTATTGCATCTATTACAGGTGGTGATATGGAAAAAGGTGCTTCTAATATGATTGCAGCAGGAGTTGGAGGATATGCTTTAGGAAAAGGTATTTCTAATAAAATTAATAGTATTGATCATAAATCTGATATTGATGCAATGAGGGAAGCTTATTATGGAGATGAATATAAAGCTGTTCAACAAAAGAAAGCAGAAGAAAAATTTGCTAAAGATGAGAAAAATATAAAGAGAATAGAGCAAAAATTAAAAGTAGATAGAGAAAAAGCAAAAGAAATTGCAAAAGAGATGGCAACATATACAGATAAAGAAGGAATTAATGATGTTGATACAACATTAGCTATATATCAAATGCAACAAGAAGGTTGGGATTTAGAGGATGCTAGATATGCAGCAAGTTACAACAATGTTGCTTTTGATGGAAAGAACACAAATTATATGAAAGAAAAAGATAGAGAAGATTATAAAAATAGCTTTAAATCAAAATTGATGTCAAGAGATGGAGTAAAAGAGAATGATGCTAATGTAAAAGCAAATAACTTGTTTAGAGCAATGGATAGATTTAATGAATTGAAAAGTTAAAAATGGAGGGCTAAATTATGCATAAATTTATGAGATTTGTTAGACAGAACAAAAAAAAGATAATAAAGGTTGCATTAATTGTAGCCTTCCTATTTGGTTGTTTACAATTATTAAATTATGTAGCAAAAAGTAATGAAAACCAAATAGAAATTAAATCAAATGATAAATCAGATATAAAAAACGAAACGAATGGAGCAATTGTTTCAGATAAATCTGCTTTATCTGGGGGATCAGTATCTACAACGGAAATAAAGAAAGTTAGTAGTAAAATAGAAGAATTTGTTGGCTATTGTAATGAGCATGATGTGGAAAAGGCATATGATATGTTATCTGACTCTTGTAAAGAAGAGTTATATCCAAGCCAAGAGTATTTTGAAGAAAATTATTATAATCAAATATTTGAGAAAGGTAAAAAAACATATTCAATCGAGAATTGGACTGGAAATACATATATAGTAAAATTTAAAGGTGATTTATTAGCAACTGGAAAATCATCGGATGGATTTACATATCAAGATTATATTACAATAGATGAAAAGGAAAAAAAATTAAATATTAATAAGTATATAGGAACAGAAGAAATTAATAAATCTAAAACAGAGGATAATATTGAGATAACAGTTATTTCAAGAGCAAAATATATGGATTATGAGAAATATAATATAAAAATAAAAAATAATACAAATGGAGAAATTTTGATGGATCCTGTTGGAAGTGAAGCAAGTATATACTTAAAAGATACAAATGATATAAAACATAAAGCAATAAATAATGAAATTATAAAAGAAGATTTGCGTGTATACGAAGGACATACAAATGAAATTACAATTAAATTTGATAATCCATATATTTCAGGAAGAAATATAAAAACACTTACATTTTCACAAATACAAACAAATTATGGAGAAGATTTCTCTGGACTTAATATAAAAAAAATAAGTGTTAATATATAACTGAAGATAGGAAGGAGAAAGAGTATGGCAAAAAATGAGAGTGATAGTCAAGATATAACTCAAAGCACGAAGAAAGTAGTGATAAAAACAATAAAAAATACTTTAAAACCTTTATTCATAATTATAGCAATAATTTTCATATCACTTATAATAGCGGTGGCATCAATTAGATTAATATTTCACAATGATAGTTCTGATAAAGTATTTGATAATGAAAGAACACAATGGCAAGATTTTGATAATGATTGGAAAGATAATTATGGAGATGATTAATATTTATGAGAACTATATTAAGGAGAGCAAGTTATTATGAAGATATTTAGTAGAGATAATAAAAAATCATATGAATGTAAAAAAGAAATTTTAAAAAGAATAATAGCAATAAACATGATAATAACTAGTTTGTTTTGTTATATACCTATTAATAGTTTTGCAGCTGATGCAGATGATGATGAAAAAGATGAAATGATGGAGGCTATTGTTCCATATGCAGCTAATTCAATTATATCGAAGTTTGTAAATATTAATAATTTATCTATGCGGCAATAATGATAATGGTTCAAATGCTGTAGATACTTCAACTTATTCAGAAACAGGAGATGGATATACTTCGTTAACAAAAGTTGGAGATAAGAATTATAAAAATTATAAGCAGTTTAGAGGTTCATATGCTGAAAAATCATATTGGGGAGGTACAATACATCAGTATGGGTGTGGACCAACATCTGTTGCAATTGTACTTAGTGGATTAGGAATAGATAAAAATCCAGAAGATGTAGCTAATAGTATAAAAGAGGGAACGTCTCCTTCATCATTAAAAACAGCTTTTGAAAATTTTGGAGTAACAGTTGAACTAAAGTATAATACTTCAACAGAAACTACTATTAAAAATATAAGGAATAATTTAGAAAAAGGTATGCCTGTGCTTGTTGGAGTTAGTCCAGGGCCTGATTCTAAATATACTACAATAGGTCATTGGTTAGTTCTTTTAAGTATAAGTGGAGATACTGTAACAATTTCAAATGCAGGTAGGGATAGTGAAAACGGAACAGAAACAGACAATATAAATACTTTAGTAGAAAAGTACATGGAAGGAAATGGATATATATTAGTAAAATCTGCAAAAACAGATAGTGCGACGAATGTAAAAGAAGTTTCTACAGATACAGAGAAGAAAAAAGAAAGTAGTTCAACATCTGATAAAAAGAAGAAAACTACTTCAACTAAAAGTGGATCTCAGGCATGTAATATATCAAATGGAGGATATGACTCAATATATACAAGTGGAACTACTGGAAGGCAGTTTAAAGAGTTTAAACAAAATTCAGGTAGTTTTGCATATCCAAGTGTTGTAGGTACATATTGGGGACAAGAATGTTCAACAGTTGCTATAGGAACTATAGGTAGCGGATATAAAAATTTATCATTTAATGATTTAGCTAAGAAATTAAACGATAATGGTGGACTAACATATCTTAGTAATTTTTTAACTGAATTTTGTGGACAAACAGTTACAGAGAATTCGAAAGGTTCAGTAGATGATTTTGCAAATGCATTATCAAATGGTGCGGTAGCATTAATACATTATCCGGGATATAGTGCACGAGGACATTATTTAGCTGTGTTAGATATTAATGAAGCTAAATCAGAAGTTTATGTTTCAAATCCAGATGTTTATAATAATCCGTCTTCAAAGGCAATTTATCAAGGATGGAATCCTATTAGTAGAGTACATAATGCTATTGATCAAATATTTTATGTTACTAATGATGGAGCAAAAGTTGATTATAGTGGAACAGGAGCTTCATCAAGTTCTACATCTAGCGTTAATATGAGTGGAAATATTATAGAAAAAGATGGTGGAGGATATAAAATTAACATAGACTTAGATAAAGAAGTAGAAGAAATGTTGGCTTATATAAAACATGAAAATTTTGATATTGGCAAATATATGAAAAATAGCCATTATAAAGAATATTTAAAAAATTATATAAAAGCAGCAATTGTAACACAATATCCGGATTTAAGGAAAGCAGAACAAATAGCAAAGGATGAAGAAATACCAACAGATGAAGTTCAAGGATGCATAAGAATAAAAAGATATGCAGATGGAGAAACAAAGAGTTTTGCAGGAAATTTAACTAATGTAAAAGATTCAGAAGATGATGGTAGATATTTAGAATATATGCCATATAAGGAATTTACGGAATTAGTAAAAGATGGAGATAAATCAGCATTAAATTATTTTTCATTAGATTCTTCGAATAATATGGTTGTTGCTGGTTGGGAAACTATGAGAGTAGAGATTACACAACCTGTTCAGACAAATGTTGATGAGGTTGGTCCAGCTCCAAGTACATATGATGAAAAAATTGAGCCATATAATACAGATTTTGATAAGATTGTTACAAAGAGTATAGATTATATAAGTCAAGTTTCAAACTATCAAATGCCATTTAGTTTGTTATGGACATTAACTGTTTATGGAAATGATGAGGAATTTGTTAATGATTTAGCTAATTTAGTAATTAATACAGATATAGTTATAGGTGTATATGATGCTACTAACATAAAGAAATATACTCATGATATATCGTATAGTAAAACAGAAATAGTAGAAAGTACAGTTAACACACAAAATACGAATAGTCAAACACCCCATGCTACTCAAAAAACTAATTTAAAGAAAGTAGAGGTAACTTATAATTTTGAAGCTCAAGAAATTGATACATTAAAAACAGATACGCCGACATTAAAAGTAAAACATGCTGATATGTGGGCAGCGGTGTATGATTTAGACTATAAAGTTGTAACAAAAGAAGATAAAAAAGAGGACACAGCAACTAAAGAAGATGAGACTTTGGAAACGAATAATTACTTATATACAAAAGAACATTACTCATCTAATAGAAAACCAAATAATGAAAAGGTGCTTTCAGAATTAGATGATGTTATAAAAAATGAAGTAGAGCCTATTGTCAATAAAAAGGCAGAAGAAGAGCGACAAAAATATGCATATAGATATGATGTTATTAAAGATTACATAGAAAATTACTGGAAAGGTGAAACAAATGATTCATATAAGAATACAGAACTATATAAATTTCTTCAAATAAAAGATGTACAGACGAATATTATAAATATGATTTTAATGCAAAGTTCAAATGATAGGGTTGACGAGGTTTTTTCAAATGAAAATGCAATAATGGTTAAATATGCAAAAAGAATTAATGCTCAAATTAGAGGTGTAAGTGAAGATGAAGGTAATACCACGACATTAGGAGATGTAAATACTGTAGTGAAGTCTTGGATACAGAATAATCCAAGTGGTTCAGATTTATATAAGAAATTAACAAAAAATGGAACAGATACCGGTAGAGTAAAGACGTATGAAGAATTATATGTTGATATTTCGATAAGTGAAACTAAAAAGAAAATAAATCAAAAAGAGAAAACAACAACAGAAACAACTACAGCTACAGTTGAAGAGGTACCAACAGAAAATGGTAATGTAAGAATGAAAGATCAAAAAAATGGGGATGAAAATGGATTTGTTAAATTGTTATATCATAGTAAAAGTGCATATGAAAATTTAAGAATATTAAATTCATGGTTCTTTGAATCAATGGCAGATACAACGGCTATAGCTGATATGGTGGACTTGATGAAGTATTTGTTCATGCTTACTTATGATAAAGATATGAATTTATCAGATAATGATATAAAGGGAATTATAGATTCATTTAATCCAGGAAAAATGTTTAAATTAAAGGAAACAACAACTGTTAATTTAACAGGTGGAAATGTTGAAGAGCAAGTATGGAATTATTTTAGAAGTATTGGATTTTCTGAGGAAGCTACAGCAGGGATAATGGGAAACTTTTATCAAGAGTCTGGTACAGACCCAACGGTTGATGGGGGAGCTGCTGCTGGAATTTGTATGTTTGAAAAATCTACAGGATGTTTTTCAGAATATGTAGAATATGCAAAGTCGAAAGGAAAGGAATGGACAGATTTACAAAGTCAATTGGAGTATTTAATGAAACAATTACCAAGTACATTTAATACATATACAGGATTGCAACCATATTATTATAATACTGGAGAATGGTGTTGGTGGCCTGAAGAGATGACAGTTGATGAATTTAAAACAATTACAGATGTGGATAAAGCAACAGAGATATTTGAAAGGGTATATGAAAGAGCAAGTTTACCAATGATGGAAAGAAGAAAAAGTGCTGCACATGATTATTATAATTTGTATCATGGAAAGTAAGATATTATAAATAAAGGAATGTGAAATAATGAAAAATAAAATAATTATATTAATAGTTTCAATTATTGTAATTATAGTATTTCTGTTAGGGTCAATTATTTATATAAGAACAAATGATAATAAAGATGTTATAACAGAAGATAAAAAAGATGATAACTTAATGGAAACGTCAAACCAAGATACTGTAAAATCTATAGATAATAATTCTCAATTATTAATTGTGAAAAATTATATACAATCATTTATAGAACGAATTAATTTGAATAATGTAATATATTATACAGGTGGTAATAAAATTGATGAATCTATAATATCCAAGAATATATATAATTTGCTTAGTAAGGACTATATTACTAAAAATTCAATAACAGAAAAGAACGCTTTAAATTATGTTTACAAAATAGAAGAAAAATTGACATTTATTCCTTTAAAAGTAAATGTTTTAAAAGGTTCAAATTATACTAAATATTCGGTATATGGTTTTACTTATAATCAGAAAAATGAAAATAAAGGTGATATGTATTTTATATTAAATATAGATAATTCAAATTTAACATATTCAATAGAACCAATTTTTAATGTTAATAATATAAATGATATTGAATTAAATACAGAGGAATTAACAATAGAAAAAAATAGATATAATACATATGTAGAAAAGGAATATACAGAAGAAAATATATGTGAACAATATATGACTATGTATAAAGCATTAATGCTTTCAAATACAAATGAAGCATATAAATATTTAGATAATGAGTATCGAAATCTTAAATATGGTTCATTACAAGAATATAAAGACTTTATTATTAGTAATAATGATGATATAAATGATTTTGAGATGAAGGCATATTCTATTAATGGAAATAGATATGTATGTAAAGATGGTAAAGACAATTTTTATATATTCAATGTAAATAAGGTTCTGGATTATACTGTTGTTTTAGATACTTATACTGTAGACTTACCAGAATTTACAGAAAAATATAATAAAGTTAGCGCACAAGAAAAAGTAGCTTTAAATATTAATAAAGTAATAACAGCGTTAATCGATAAAGACTATAAATATATATATAATAAGTTAGCGGATTCATTTAAAGCTAATTATTTTAATAATGAAGAGGAATTAAAAGAATATTTATCAAATAAATTATATGATAATAATGAAATTAATTTCGGAAAGTTTTCAGATGAAGGAAATGGAATATATACATATGAGATAGAACTAAGTGAGATTTCTAATGAAAATGAAGCAGCACAAGAAGGTAAGGGAGATAATTTTGCGAGAATAAAAATGAATGTAGTAATGCAGTTAAAAGAAGGAACGGATTTTGTCATGTCATTTAGTATAGAATAAAAAGGTTGCAATTTTGCAACCTTTTTTATATAATAAATTTAAATAAAATTATTATAATGAGGTGAAGTTAAATAAATTATGATAGAAATAAAAAATGTTTCAAAATCATATAAAAAAGGAAAAAAAGTAATAGATAATATTAATATAGAAATAAGAGATGGAGAAATTTTCGGATTTTTAGGACCAAATGGAGCAGGAAAAACAACTACAATAAAAATGATTACAGGAATATTAGACATAGATGAGGGAGATATTCTTATTGATGGTAATAGTATAAAAACTAATCCTTTAGAGGCAAAAAAAAGATTTGGGCTTGTTCCAGACAATCCAGATATTTTTATAAAATTGAAGGGAATTGAATATTTAAATTTTATAGCTGATATTTATAAAATTTCAGAAGAAGAAAGAATAGAAAAAATAAAAAATTTATCGAAGCAATTTGAGATGGAAAATGTATTAAACAATAAAATTCAAAGTTATTCACATGGAATGAGACAAAAAATAGTTATTATGGGTACACTTTTACATAATCCTCAAAATTTGATTTTAGATGAACCAATGACAGGATTAGATCCTAGATCATCGTTTGATTTAAAAAGGATAATGAGAGAGCATACGAAACAAAATAAATCTGTATTTTTCTCAACTCATATATTGGAAGTTGCAGAGAGATTGTGTGATAGGGTTGGTATTATAAATAGAGGAAAATTAGTTTTTATTGGTACATATGAGGAAATGAAAAGGGAGTTTAATAAAAAAGCATCCTTAGAAGAGTTATTTATGGAGATTACTGATAATGATTAAAGATAATATAAAGATAATAAAAGATTTAACAAAGATTTTTTTAAAAAGTGCATATCAAGATATTAATATTATTAATAAAGAAACTAAAAAAATAAACAAAAGATCTGTTTTTGTTTGGTTAATTTTAATAGTATCTTTAGCGTTATTTTATATAAGTAATGAAATAATAAAGGCATTGGTATCATCTGGATATCCAGAAGTATTTTTAAGTATATATTTTTTGGTATTAGCTATTTTTATAATGTTTCAAACAATATTAGTATGTACAAATATATTTTATTTTTCCAAGGATATAGAATTAATATTACCATTTCCTATTAAACCAGTAAATTTGCTAATTGCAAAGTTTAATACATTAATATGTACGTTATATGTTTCAGAAGCAATATTTGGAATAATTCCAATTTGTATTTATGGAATATTAACCCATTCTACATTGTTGTTTTATATATATGCAGTTTTAATATTTATATTTTTTCCAGTCTTTTTAGCACTTGTATTAAGTATTATTATGATGTTTGTAATGAAAATATCAAAGTTTATAAAAAATAAAGAAATATTTCAAACTATTATTACATTATTATTGGTTACAAGTATTTTTATTGTGGAATATAATGTAATAAATAATATATTTATACAAAATAAGGAAATAGAGATTGTAGAAAATAACTTTCAAATTGCAGATAAATTAATAGAATTTAATAATAAAATAGAAACATCAAATAAACTTTTTTTAGTAATAAATCCAGCTGTTAAGGTATTAAAAAATAGTAATTTACAAAATATTTTTGAAATTATTAAAATAATATTAATTGATTTTATTACATTTATTATTTTTATATTTATTGGGAAAAAAACATATTTAAAAGATATTTTAAAAAATACATCATATTTAATAAAAACTAGCAATAAAAGAATAAATTTATATAAAAAATGTAAAAAAAATATAATTTTCAAAGCATATATAAAAAAGGAAATTAAAAACTTATTTAGAAATTCTATGGTTTTTATGCAATGTGTATATCCAATGATAATTTCATTAATAACTGTTATAATAATAAGTATTATATTATTACCTAAATTAAATGAAGTATTAAATAACCCAGATATAAAACAATTAATAGGAAATTTAGAGTTTGATTTATCTATAGTATATATAATTTTAAGTGGAATTCAAGTATTGTTTATGATATCTCCAGCATCTTTAACAAGTATATCTAGGGATGGAAAAAATGCGAGTTTTATGAAATATATACCAATTTCCTATTTTAGACAGATTTTATATAAGGGATTACCACAAATATTTATTAATAGTATTTCAGTTATTATAATTGTAGGAATATTATATTATGCATTTCATTCTATTGGAATAGTAAATGTGTTATTAGTTTTTATTAGTAGTATGATATTAAATGCATTAAATAGTTATTCAATGATAATTGTAGATTTATTAAATCCTAAATTAGAATGGGATTCAGAATATGAAATATTAAAGCAAAATAATAATAGATATTTTCAATATGCATTTACAGTTATTGTTATTTTAATACTTGTTTATTTAAATAAAGTATTAGAAGGTATAAATTTAAATTTAGCAATTATAATAACCAGCATAGTATTTTTATTTATTTTAATTATAGAATTGATATTAATAAAAATAAGAGAAAATAAATTAATGAAAAAAATAAATTAATAAAAATGGGGCTGTAAAAAGTCCCATTTTATTAATACTAAATTAAAAATATTTTTTTTATAATATTTTGAATAAAAGGAATTTGCCATAATAAAAATAAGATCAAAAATGTAAGAATAATAGCAATTATATTTTTAATTTTATATTCTAAACTATTATTATTGGTCGAAAAATTATCTTGATTAGAATATTCATTATTGTAGTTTTTTTCATTAGTAGAATTATCTTTAGATGTAGAACTATTATCAGGCTCAATTATTTCATAATTATCTCTTAAATATTGTTTATGAAATTCATTTATTATATTTTTTAATTTTTGGTTTTCTAAAAATATAGCATTATATTGTTCAATAGGAATAAGTGTATTTGAAAGAGAAATATCATATTCTTTTCTTAATTCTTCATTAGACAATGTTTCATAAGCTTCATTAATTTTTTGCAACTTTTTTTTTGCATCTTCTTTTTGATCATCTGGTTGTAAGTCAGGATGATATTTTTTTGCTAATGTAGTATAAGCTTTTTTTATTATATCTGAAGATGCATGTTTATCTACTTCTAATATTTCATAATAATTTTTTTCCATATATATTACCTCTAAATATAATATAACATAAATATTAGGGAAAATCTAGTATTTTTTTATTTGCTAATCTTCTAAATTATTTAGACCATATTCAATAATTTGATTAATAACACTGTTGAAACTTAAACAATTTTTTTCTGCTAATTCATTTATTTTATCAAAAGTTTTTCCGTTCATTCGAATGGTTCTAGTTACTGTGTCACTACTTTTTTGTGGTTGTTTAATTTTTAATTTTTCCATTTATATCACCTAATTTAGTTTAACCAAAAAAAAAATAAAAATAAGTGTACAAGAAAGTGTACAAAAGTAGAATTTTGTGATATATTGTAGAAAAAAGTTTTAAAAAAGGTTTTTAAAAAAAAATGGGAGAGTGAAATATTTGAAATTTTTTGAAAATAAAAGAATATATAAAAAATTTGTATTAGCATTAGCATTAGTAATATTATTTCAGTTTAATATTACTAATTGTGTACATGCATCAAATGTTCTAATAGAGCCAATAACTGATTTATTTGTATCATTAGCTGATTCAGTAATGGCAATAATACAAGATATATTATTACAAAGTGGACGGAGAAGGAGGAGAATCGTTAATAAAGATAGCTGGAGATAATGGCTTTTGGTCTGCAGTAATAGTAACTTTAGTATTTGTAGTGGGAACTGCAATTGCTATTATTGCAGCTTTACCTACAGGAGGAACTTCTATATTAGGTTGGGTTGCTTTTGCAGGAAGTGCTGCATTAACACTTGCGGTATCAGGCACATTATATATGGTTACATTTAATATAACTACTAAAATAGTATCTGATATGTTAGGAGACACATACTATTTATCAATGTATGAAGTAACACCTTATGAAATTTTTTCAGATAAAGTATTATTATTTGATGTTGACTTTTTTAATCCGAAGGAATCGAAAAAAAGTAGAGGAACACATTTTGAATATGTAACAGTTCAACTTAATGGAGATAAAGCAAAAGCTGAAGAGCAAGGATATAAAAAGCTTGGAAGTATTGAAGGTGTTTATTATTTTGACTCTAAACAGTATGATGATTTTTGTAAGAAGTATGGTTTTGATTCTAATAAGGCGCAGTTGGTTCAAGGGGAAGAAAATGCATCTGCAAATACATTAACATTTACATGGGAAAACGATGGAAAAAAGTATAAAATGTGTAAGATACCTGCAAATGCATCAGTTGATGATGATCATAGTGCTTATGTAGCATTAGCAGAGGGAAAGATGGTAGAAGATTCGGGTAAAGAAGAAGTTTCTACAGCAAAAACTTTGCAACTAATAATTTCTAAATGGTATAAAACTTTTAGAAATATTGCTATTGTTGCTTTGTTATCTATTTTGGTATATATAGGAATTAGAATTACATTATCTAGTGTAGCAAATGATAAAGCAAAGTATAAACAAATGTTAATAGACTGGATAGTTGCATTATGTTTGGTATTTTTAATGCATTATATTATGGCATTTTCAATAAGCATAGTTAAGAAAATTAACAATATGCTTACTTCTGTAAAGCAAGAAGATAAATCTACAGAGGAATTAAAACAAAAATTAGAAAAAAATAATCCAGAGGCATATGAAGAAGTATTTCGTGATTCAATTGAATTATTTTTAATTACTTCAGAAAAAAATGAAGGAGGAGAAGATACTAGTAAAGTACAAAATGCTTACAAAATATTGATAGAAGATCATAATAGTGAAAATAATCAGTATAAAGAATATTTTTTTACAGATACGTCTTTAGCTAAAAATGCTACAAGTAAAGGAGAAGCAAAAGTATTAGTATGGCCAGCAAATAATTCAATGGAGCAGGCGCGAATGAGATTGCAATTAAAAGGAAAGGATGGAGAGGATAGACCAATTAGATACGGATATGCTATTATATATATAGTTTTAATATTATATACGGTAATATTTTCTTTTACATATTTGAGGAGAGTAGTTTATATGGCATTTTTAACAATTATTGCGCCTTTAGTTGCAATAACATATCCAATAGATAAAATCAATGATGGTAAAGCACAAGCTTTTGATATGTGGTTAAAGGAATATATATTTAATTTGTTAATACAGCCATTACATTTATTACTTTATATAATATTAATTAATTCTGCTATGACATTTGCATCTAAAAATATATTTTATGTTGTATTAGCTTTAGGGTTCTTTGTACCAGCTGAGAAATTATTGCGTAGATTTTTTGGATTTGAAAAAGCTCAAACCCCAGGAATATTTGCTGGAGCAGCAGGATCAGCAGTTATGATGCAAGGGCTTAATAAATTAATGCATCCAAAACCACCAAGAGAAAGGCTTGGAAGTGAAAACAATAGAATAAAAGATGAAGACGAAAATGATAATAAGGGACCTGTTTGGAGGGATAAGGAGTTTGATCCAACTGAAAAATTAATAGAAAAAGATGAGTCTTCAGGAAACAAAATTATAAATGATAAATTAAAATATGATCCAAGATTATCTGAAAATCAGATTGATGAATTAAAGGCAGAAGGACTAGAACCAAGAGATCCAGAATATGATATGTATTTAAGAAATACATTAGGTTTAAAACCACAGTCAGAGAAGAAAAATAATAATAATTTAAAAGAAGATATAAAATATAATAAAATTAGTGATTGGAAAAGTAATGATAAAAATCAGGCTTTAGAAGTGGGTAAACCAAAGAGAAAGAGAAGTATAAGAAGAGCTATAGGAAGAGCAACTAGAAATTATGGAAGTGGTATGAAGAAAAAGTTACAACAAAGATATAAAGCAAAAGGAGGAATGGGAAGAAGGGCTATAAGAACTATGGCAGGAATATATGGAGCAACAGCTTTAACAGCAGCAGGAGGTTTAGTAGGAATAACGTCAGGAGATTTTACGAAATCTATTCAATATATGGCAGCAGGTATAGCAGGAGGATATACATTGGGAAAAAGAATATCAAATAATGCCGTAAATGCATTAAAAGTTGATGATACAATTAATGAATTAAAAAAGGGATATTATGCAGATGATTATTCAAAGGTAGAACACAAAAAGAATAAAGAAGCTTTTATTAAGGATGAAAATAATATAAAAAGAATAGAAGATAAATTAAAAATAGAGAGAAAAGAAGCAAAGGAAATTATGGAACAACATATAAAATATTATTTAGATCATGATATCTATTCTATAGATGATGCAATAGCAACGTATAGGTTAGAAAATGAAGAAAATATGAGTAGAGATAAGGCTATTGCAACAGCGCAATATGCAACTCAAGTAATGAATGGTGAAGATGTAAATAAAATGACTGCTAAAAGAAAAAAAGAATATAAGGATACATTTATTCCAAAATTTATTGAAAAAGGATCAAAAAATCCAGAGGAAGATGTAGAAAAAGTATTTGATAATGTAAGTAAATTTTATTTATTAAAAAAGTAATTATAGTAACCACCTAAGATATTTTTCATAAAATATTTTAGGTGGTTTTTATGAAAAAGGGGTTATGTTTAGCAGGAGGAGGAGTAAAAGGTGCAGCACATATAGGTGCAATAAAAGCATTAGAAGAAGCAAATATAAAATTTGACTGTGTAGGAGGAACATCTTCTGGAAGTATTGTAGCATGTTTATATGCATGTGGATTTTCGGCAGATGAAATGTATAAAATTTTTAAAAAATATTGTAAAAAAATTAAATATGTAGATATAAAAAATATATTTGAATTAATTTTTGGATTAATATTTACAGGAAAAATTATTATAAAAGGATTGAATTCAGGAAAACAAATTGAAAGATTAATAAATAAAGTATGCAATGAAAAAGGAATTTATCAAATAAGTGATATAAAAATGCCATTAGCAATACCAAGTGTTGATTTATGTAATGGAGATGTTATATGTTTTACTTCTCAAAAATTTAGAAATAATATGTCAGATAATACTATATTTACAAGTGACATAGAAATAGGAAAGGCAGTAAGAGCAAGTTGTAGTTATCCAGTAGTTTTTTCACCATGCCCATATAAGAATATAAAATTAGTTGATGGTGGAATTAGAGAAAATGTACCATGGAAGGAATTAAAGTTTTTAGGAGCAGATAAAGTTGTTAATATAGTTTTTGAAGATGAGGAAAATGAGGTATGTAATAAAAATTTGGTAGAAGTAGCAGGAAGGTCTATAGGGTTGTTGTGTAGAGAATTATCAAATTATGAATTAGATGGTTCTGATTTTACATTAAAAATAACAAGCAAAAAAGTAGGTCTATTGGATATGAAGAAGATTGATGAACTTTATGAGTTAGGGTATAGGCAAGCAAAAGAAAAGATAAAAGATATATAAAAAATAAGCAAAAAAAAAGACAGAGGTTAATATATGAAGTATATTCTCTGTCTTTTTTATGTAGTATTAATTATTAATTTTAATTTCTTCTTTTTTTGCATCTGTAGAATTTTCTTTTTCAATTAACTTTTTTGCATTTTCTTTGGCTTTTAAATTATCTTTTGCAACAGTCATAAGAAGTTTTATTCTGTTTGTTTGGTTAGCTTCACTTGCACCAGGATCATAGTCAACAGGAGATATGTTTGCTTCAGGGTATAAGCTTCTTATTGTTTTGATAACTCCTTTTCCAACTACATGGTTTGGTAGACAAGCAAATGGTTGAACACAAATTATATTTGGAATATCATTTTCAATATATTCAATCATTTCAGCTGTTAAGAACCATCCTTCACCAGTTTGGTTACCAATTGATAAAACATTTTTAACTTTGTCTTCTAAGTGCCAAATATCACATGGTTGTAAGTAACCTTTTTTAGAATTTGCTAAAGCTATTTTTACGTCTTTTTCAAGAAGGTCAATTAATTTAATTGCAGTTTTCATTATTTTTGAAGATGTTTTATTTGTGTTTAATAAGCTATTAAATGTTATTTTATGTGTGCACATGAATTTAGCAAATCCCATGAAGTCAGGTAAAATAACCTCTGCGCCTTCTTTTTCTAAGATGTCTGCAACATAATTGTTTCCAAAAGGATGATATTTAATAAGTACTTCTCCTACAATTCCTACTTTTGGCTTTTTAACGGATGTATCTAATTCTATTTTTTCAAAATCGTTTACAATGTCATATATACTTTGTTTAAATTCTTTACTATTTGATTTTTCTAATAGTTTTTTACATTTTTCTAACCATGTATCGAATAATTTTTGTGTCTCACCTTTGTTTACTTCATATGCTCTATTTTTAGTTAACATTTTTTGTAGTAAATCGCCATATACAACCATTTTTAATAGTCTTTCTACTAGAGGTATAGTTAGTTTAAATCCAGGCATTTTTTCCATTCCTACTATGTTAAAAGATATTACTGGAACATTTTCAAATCCAGCATCTTTAAGTGCTTTACGAATGAATCCAATGTAATTAGTTGCTCTACAACCTCCACCAGTTTGAGACATAATTAAGGCAGTTTTGTTTAAATCATATTTACCTGATTGTAATGCTTCTATCATTTGTCCTGTAACTAAAATAGATGGGTAACATGCATCATTATTAACATATTTCAAACCAGTTTCTACTGTTTTTTGTGTACATTCTCTGAGTAATTCAACATGATATCCAGAGGCACGAACAGCAGCTTCTAGTAATTCAAAATGGATAGGTGCCATTTGAGGTATTAGTATAGTGTAATCTTTTCTCATTTCTTTAGTAAAGATTTTCTTTTTAACACCATAATCGCCATCTGATTTTACTTGTTTCTTTTCTTGTTCTCTTTTTTTCATGCTGGCAAGAAGTGAACGAATACGTATACGAACAGCCCCTAAATTGTTTACTTCGTCTATTTTTATTAATGTATACATTTTGTCAAAACTTGATAATATTTCTTCTACTTGGTCAGTTGTTACAGCGTCAACACCACAACCAAATGAATTTAATTGTACTAATTCTAAGCAATCATGTTTTCCAACAAAGTCTGCAGCAGCATAAAGCCTAGCATGATATACCCATTGGTCTACAACTCGTAAAGGTCTTTTTGCTTCTGTTTTGTCAGAAACACTATCTTCTGTTAAAACACATAAACCTAAAGATGTTATTAATGTATCAATACCATGATTAATTTCTGGGTCTATATGGTAAGGACGACCAGCTAAAACTATTCCTTTTAAGTTGTTTTCTTCTATATATCTTACTGTTTCAGCGCCTTTATCTCTAATGTCTTTTTTACATTTTTGATATTCTGCTTCTGCTTTATCTACGGCCTCATTTAATTCGGCTTTTGTAAATTTATATTCTTTAAATTCGTCTAATTCTAAAATCTTTTTAACTAAATTCTTTTTTTCAAAAGGTAAGAAAGAATTTATGAATTTTATTTCCGGATTTTTTAGTTCTTCTACATTATTTTTTAATACTTCTGAATATGAAATTACAATAGGACAATTATAGTGATTGTCTGCTTTTTCATATTCTTTTCTAGAATATGGTATACAAGGATAAAATATTGTTTTAATTCCTTGTTCTATTAAGCTTTCAATATGACCATGTGAAAGTTTTGCTGGATAACATACTGATTCAGATGGCATAGATTCCATTCCCTTTTCATAAGTTTTACGAGTTGTTTTTTCAGATAAAATTACTCTAAAACCTAAACTTGTTAAAAATGTAAACCAGAATGGGTAATCTTCGTACATATTTAAAACCCTAGGGATTCCAATTGTTCCTCTTGGTGCAAATTGCTCTTCAAGAGGTTGATAGTTAAATAGTCTTTCAAATTTATATTGTACTAAGTTTGGCAATTTTTTAGCTTTTGTAACAACACCAGAGCCTTTTTCACAACGGTTACCAGATACATGGATTTGACCGTTATTGAATTTATTTATAGTTAATTTACAATGATTTTCGCAATTGTTACAACGAGCATGAGTTACTTTAATTTCTAATTTATCTAATTCATCAGTTTTTAATATTGTTGATGTATGTTCCATATCTAGATTTGCTTCATATTGTTCTTTAGAAAGTAATGCCATTCCATAAGCACCCATTAATCCAGATATATCAGGTCTTACTACATTTTTTCCAACAATTAATTCAAAAGCTCTCAAAACTGCATCATTATAAAATGTTCCACCTTGTACAACGATATGATTACCAAGGGTTTCTACATCTCTTACTTTCATTACTTTTTGAATTGCATTTTTTATAACAGAATATGAAAGACCACTTGAAATATCACCAACAGAGTATCCTTCTTTTTGGGCTTGTTTAATTTTAGAATTCATAAATACTGTACATCTTGAACCTAAATCAACAGGAGTTTTGGATTTTATTGCTTCTTTTACGAAATCAGAAATTTCTATATGTAAACTTTTGGCAAATGTTTCAATAAAAGAACCGCATCCTGAAGAACAAGCTTCATTTAACATGATATTATCAATAGAACCATTTTTCATTTTGATGTATTTCATGTCTTGACCTCCGATGTCGACAATACTTGTAACATCTGGTTCAAATTTTTTAGCTGCTGTATAATGTGCAATAGTTTCTATTTCGTTTAAATCAACATTAAGAGCAGTTTGAATTAATTTTTCTCCATATCCAGTAACCCCACTATATCTAAGAATTGCTTTTTCTGGTAATTTTGTATATAGTTCTTTTAACATGTTCATAACACTTTTTAAAGGGTTTCCTTGGTTGCTACCATATAAAGAGTAAAGTAGATTTCCCTCATCATCAATTAAGACAAGTTTTGTGGTAGTAGAACCAGCATCAATTCCTAAATAGCAATTTCCTTCATAAGTTGAAAGGTCTTTTTTTGTTACTGTATCTCTATCATGTCTTTCTTTAAATTCTTTGTAATCTTCTTCATTTTTAAATAAAGGCTCTAAAGGTTTAGAAGTATTATCATGTGAATTTTTTAATATTTCTATTTTATTAGCTAATTGGTCTGGTGTAATTGCTTCTGTTCCAATAGAATCTAGTGCAGCACCTTTAGCTACTAAAAGGTGTGCTTCTTCTGGTACAATTATTTCATCATCTGTTAAATGCAAGGTTTCTATAAATCTTGTACGTAATTCTGATAAATAATTTAAAGGACCTCCTAGAAATGCAACATGACCTCTAATTGGTCTTCCACAAGCAAGTCCACTGATTGTTTGATTAACAACTGCTTGGAAAATAGAAGCTGCAATATCTTCTTTTGCTGCTCCTTCATTAATTAATGGTTGAATATCTGTTTTTGCAAAAACTCCACAACGAGATGCGATTGGGTAGATTGTTTTATAATTTTTTGCAAGCTCATTAAGTCCGGCTGTATCAGTATTTAATAAAGAAGCCATTTGATCTAAAAATGCTCCTGTACCACCAGCGCAAGTACCATTCATACGTTGTTCTATAGATTGATCAAAATATATTATTTTGGCGTCTTCTCCTCCAAGTTCAATAACAACATCAGTTTTAGGAATATATTTTTCAACAGCTCGTTTACAAGAAACCACTTCTTGTATAAAATCAACTCCTAAAAATTTTGCTGCAGACATTGCTCCAGAACCTGTTAATGCTAATGTAAATGAATTTAGAGGATATTTTATTAGTAAATCTTCTAATACTTTACAAACAGTATTTTTAGTATCTGAAAAATGTCTTTGATAATTTTTGTATAATGTATTTTTATTTTTATCCATTACTATAATTTTTACTGTTGTTGAACCGACATCTAATCCAACATGTAATGTTTCATTCATGACAAAATCTCCTTTTCTGTATATAAACTTTATACTTTAAACACCTTAATTGTATACGGAAAACGGGTTTTTGTCAAATGGAAAATAATGGTTCTAAAAAGGACAAACAAATAATAAAATGGATAGTAAATAATCAATATTAAGGAGGATAAAAATGAAAAGCAAAAAGATAATTATAATATTTAGTATTTTATTAATTATTATATTAATAGGAGGATATTTTGCAATAAAATATGTTAAGGAAAAACAAGGTGAAAATACAAAATCAGAAGAATACATACCTCAAGAGGAAATATCAGAGGAGCAATTGAGACAAACAATAGTTAGTTTATATTTTCCATCAAAAGAAACTAAAGAGTTGGTGCCAGAAGCAAGATTAGTAGATATAAAAGAGATTATAAATGATCCATGTGACAAATTAGTTAATTTATTAATAGAAGGACCAAAAAGTGAAAAAGAAGAAAAGATAATTCCTGAGAATACCAAGTTAAACAAAAGTTATATGGAAGATGATTGCGTAACGCTAGATTTTTCTGCTGAATTTTTAAATTATGATAAATCAGATGAAAAAGCAAAAGATAAAATGATAAATAGTATTGTAAACACTTTAACTCAATTAACAGAAGTTAACCAAGTAAAAATTTTAATTGATGGAAATACTAATGATGAGTTTAAAGATATATATAGTAGAAAAATAACAGAATAAAAACAAAATATAAATAGATATAATTAATATTAAAAAATTATATCTATTTATAATAATTAAATAATTATTTAAAGATTTTATAGAGTCTAACATATCTTGAAAACTTTTTAAAATTATTTAAAAAACATTCGACTTCATTTAAAGAGTTAATTGTATTTTTTTTATAAACTTTAAAATCGAATTTCTTTTTTGGTGGTAATTTTTTACCACCTTTTTTTGGCGGTTCCATATCTATCACCTCGTTTTTGCAAATTTATATAATTTGTTATATAATATGAAAAAAAATAAATAATTGTAAAAGAAAATATAATTTTATTAATTATTAAAAATATGGAGAATAAATATGGACATGGAATTAGAAGCTAATGAGAGAATTGATGATTTAGAATTTAAGAATTTAAAAATAATTCAAAATAAAGATGGATTTTGTTTTGGAATTGATAGTGTTTTATTATCTGATTTTGCTAAAAATATAAAAAAAGATAGTATGGTTTTAGATTTAGGAACAGGAAATGGAATAATACCAATTCTTTTATGCGGAAAAACAAAGTTAAAAAAAGTAACTGGTATAGAATTACAAGAAGAAGTTGCGAAAATGGCAAAAAAAAGTATTAAATTAAATAATCTGGAAGATAAGTTTAATGTTATTAATGAAAATATTTTAAATTTAAATAAAATATATGAGAATCAGACATTTGATGTTATTGTTAGTAACCCACCATATAAAAAGAAAGATACTGGAATTACAAATGAGAATGAGAAGAAGATAATATCGAGACACGAAATAAGTGCTAGTTTAGAAGATTTTATAAAAATATCAAAAGATTTATTAAAAGATAAAGGAGAATTTTATATGGTTCATAGGCCAGAAAGATTGGTTGATATTTTTGAATTGATGAGAAAATATAAAATAGAGCCTAAAATATTAAAAATGGTTTATTCATATAAAAATAAAGAACCAAAATTAATTTTGATAAAAGGAGTTAAAAATGCTAAACCATTTTTAAAAGTAGAAAGTAATTTATATATTTATGAAGATACAGGAAAATATACAAAAGAGATTTTAAAAATATATAATAAAATTTAAATAAATTAGAAATAAATTCTAAAAAATAGATTTAATTAGAAAATAAGAGAAAAATAAAAAAATTAATAAAATAAAAAATATAATTAAGAAAAAAATAGAATAAATTCGAAAAAAATAGAAATAAATAGAAAAAAAGTAAAAACTGACTAGAAAATAAACTATAAGAATAAATTAATTAATAAATAATTTAAAAAAATTAGAATAAATTCGAAAAAAATAGATAAAAAAAGAAAAAAGTAAAAATCAACCAGTTAATAAACTGAAAAAATTAATAAATAAATTAATTAATAATTAAAAAATTAGAATAAATTAGAAAAAAATTATAAAAAAAAGGAAAAAGGAGATTTTAATGGAAAATCAGAAAAAAGGAAATTTATATATTATAGCAACACCAATAGGAAATTTAGAAGATATCACATTAAGAGCAATTAGAATTTTAAAAGAAGTAGATTTAATAGCAGCAGAAGATACAAGGCATACTTTAAAATTATTAAATCATTTAGAAATATCAAAACCATTAATTAGTTATCATAGACATAATGAAGAAATAAGAACAGAAGAATTAATAAAAGAATTAAAAACAGGAAAAAATATTGGACTAGTTTCTGATGCGGGAACTCCAGGAATTTGTGATCCAGGAGAAGAAATAATAAAAAAGTGTATAGAAGAATCAATTAAAGTTGTACCTATTCCTGGAGCATGTGCAATGATAAATGCTTTAATTACTTCTGGCATCAGTACAAAAGAATTTATTTTTTTAGGATTTTTGCCATTAAATAAAAAATCAAGAAAAGAGAAATTAGAAGAAATTAAAAATGCAAATAAAACAATTATTTTATATGAGGCGCCACATAAATTAAAAAGTACATTAAATGATTTAAGTCTTATTTTAGAAGATAGAAGCGTTGTACTAGCTAGAGAATTAACAAAAATACATGAGGAATATATTAGAGGTACAGTTAAAGAATTGATGGAAAAAACAGATAATTTAAAAGGGGAAATGATATTAATTATAGAAAAAAATAATAAAGATAATAAAGAGGAATTAAATAGTTTAAATAATCTAACTTTAGAGGAACATTATAATTTTTATGAAAAAAATGGATTAAATAAAAAAGAAATTATAAAAAAAATAGCTAAAGATAGAAATGTAAGTAAAAATGAAATATATCAGTATTTTATATAAAAATAAAGACATAAAAAAATTATGTCTTTATTTTTATATAATTATTCTTCAGATTTTAAATTACCGATTTTTTTAGAACAGTTTTGACATATTAATTTATCATTATATACTAATAAGTTTTTTGTATTACCACAAAAAATGCAATTTGGTTCAAATTTTTTCAATACAATAGAAGAACCATCTACATAAATTTCGATTGGATCTTTTTCAACTATATGAAATTGATTTCTTATTTCTATAGGTATAACAACTCTTCCTAGTTCGTCCATTCTTCTAATAATTCCTGTTGATTTCATAACAAATCCTCCTTAAAAGTTATATTTTTACAATCCTTATATAACCCTAATATATCATAAATAAAAATTTTGGTCAATTAAATTGTAATAAAAAGTCAACTTTAGAATAAAATTATTTTGGTGATAAAATATGTTAAATATAGTTTGGCCAATTTTTATAATAATATCATTTTCTTTTGCTATTTTTTCAGGAAATTTAGAAAAATTAAATTCATCTATTTTTGAAAGTACAAGCGATGCAATAAATTTATCTATAAGTCTTTTAGGGAATATCTGCTTGTGGAGTGGAATTATGAAGATTGCAAGTAATACAAGTGTAATAGAAAAATTAACGAAGATTTTAAAACCAGTTATAAAATTATTGTTTCCACAATTAAAAAATAATAATGAAATTCAAAAAGAAGTATCAATGAATATAATTGCTAATATTTTAGGATTAGGAAATGCAGCAACACCTTTAGGGTTAAAAGCAATGAAGTCTATGCAAAAAGAAAATAAAAAAAAGGATACTTTAACAGATTCTATGATGATGTTTCTTATTTTAAATACAGCTTCTATTCAAATTATTCCTACAACTGTAATTGCAATTAGAAACTCTATGGGTTCAAGTAACCCGACAGCTATAGTATTTCCAGTATGGATTGCAACAATTGTCGCAGCAATTTTTCGGAATTATTGCAACAAAAGTATTAATTAAGTTTACTAAAAAGGAGTAATTTTAATGCAGATTACTAATTTTATTTCTAATTTAGCTATGCCAATGATTATTTTACTTATTGTAATATATGGAGTAAAAGAAAAAAACAAAGTTTTTGATACTTTTTTAGATGGAGTAAAAGAGGGAATAGAAACTACTTTTAGCATATTTCCAACGTTAATAGGACTGTTTGTTGCAATTGGAGCATTAAGAAGTTCAGGGGTCTTAGATTTAATTATTAATTTGGCAAGTCCTGTTTTGAATATGGTACATTTTCCAAGTGAATTAATGCCTTTAGCCATGCTAAGACCAATTTCAGGAAGTGCTTCAATTGCAGTTGCTACTGATATTATGAAAAATTGTGGGGTAGATAGTCTTGTTGGTATGATGGCGTCTACTATTATGGGATCAACAGAAACTACTTTATATACAATTGCTATTTATACGAGTTGTATAAAAGTGAGGAAAACAAGGTATATTATTGTTGCTTCTTTAATTGCAGATGTTGTTGGGATTGTTACAAGTGTAGTGGCTTGTAGAATTATGTCATAAATAAAGTTTTTGAATCTCGGGTTTTTGGGGCAATAGGGGATAAATCCATAATTTAAATAATAAATAGCTTGATTGAAGAGAAAAATAGAAAATATTATATAAAAAAATGAGGAATGTTCACGGGAAAATTTATATATGTATATGTTTTTATCTTTTTTTCGATTTCAATGCACAACATAAAAATTTCTAAAATAAATTAATGGCACCCTTTCACTTAGTCCGAGCTAAAGCTCGACGCGAACATTTTCCATTAATTTATTTAAGAAATTCTAATATTGCTCCATTCATATTCAAAAATTATAAAAACATATACATATATACATTTTAGCCTGAGTGAAAGCGGCACATTTTTTTATATTAGATTTTCTTTTTGAACGTAGTGAATAATATTTATTGTTTAAATTATGGATTTGTCCCATCTTGCTTAAAAACCCGAAACTTAAATATTAGCTTTCTTGTTTTTTTCCATTATTTATGGTAATATTATAGCAGTTAATTAAAAATTATACAAGAAGGGAATTTGATTATGGGTAAAGTTTTAGGTATTGTAGGAGAATATAATCCTTTCCATAATGGTCATTTATACCATTTAGAGCAATCAAAAAAAATGACTAGTTCTAACTATACAGTTGCTATAATGGGTGGCAACTTTACACAACGTGGTTCAACTTCGTTAATTGATAAATGGTCTAAAGCTGAAGCTGCAATTCAAAATGGAATAGATCTAGTTATCGAACTTCCTGTTCTATATACTACTTCTAGTGCTGAAAATTTTGCAGATGGTGCAATAAAAATTTTAGACTCTTTAAAAGTTGTTGATTATATTTCTTTTGGTGCTGAAACCTCTGATGTTGACATATTGAATAAATTTGCAGACGTTTTATATCATGAACCAAGAAAATATAAAATATTATTATCTCATGAATTAAGTAAAGGAATCTCTTATCCTAAAGCTCGTGAAAACGCCCTAATGATATATTTAAATGATATTAGAAAATGTGTTAATGTACTTTCTTCTCCTAATAATATATTAGGCATTGAATATCTAAAAGCATTAAAAAAATATAAAAGTAACATTATGCCTATTTCAATTGCTCGTTATGAATCTGCTTATAATGATAGCTCTTATTCTGGAAATATAGCAAGTGCTACAGCTATACGTAATATTATAAAAAACAATGGATTTGATATTTTAAGAAGATTACTTCCATCTTCAAGCTACAGCATTTTAATAAAAAATATAAAACAAGGACATATAATACCAGACATCTCTGTATTTGAAAAACAAATTATTTATAATTTAAGAAAAATGGAAACATCTGAAATTGCTATGCTTCCTGATGTAACAGAGGGTTTAGAATTTGCTATAAAAAAAGCAGCAAATTCTTGTAATAATTTAAATGACCTTTTAAATATTATAAAATCAAAACGTTATACATCTACTAGAATTCAAAGAATTTTGCTTTATGCTTTATTAGGAATCACTAAAAAAGATATTGATATTTCTAAAAAAACTACTCCTTATATTAGAGTACTTGGTTTAAATAATCGTGGTAAATTCTTAATTTCTGAAATAGCTAAAGCTAATCCTAAACTTGAAATTATTACCTCAGTAAAAAGATTTTATGATAATAATACTAACAAAAATTTAAAATTAATGTTAGATAAAGATATTTTTGCTACAAATGTTTATACAATTGGTTATGAGGATGACTCATGGAGTAATTTAGATTTTACTCAAAAAATTATTAATATCGAATAAATTAAAGATTTTTTCAGCAAATTTGTTCGTGTGCGAAAATTTATGAAATAAATTTTCTGTACAGTGTAGTTTTATATATAAAAAAGAGTACGTATGCGTACTCTTCATTTTATTTATCTATATTTTTATATCTAATATATACAAATATTCCAACAATAGTTAAACTTATTATTAAGAATATTATAACTGGAATATATCCTGTATTTGGTAATACTTTATTTGCTACAGTTGTATCATTTTTTGTTTTATTTGATGTTATTGTTGTAGTATCTTCTTCTTTTTTTGTTTCTATTTCAGATGAATATAATTTTAATTCTATTCCATTAGATATTACTGTTGTAGATTTTCCATTTAATGTTGCAACTTCTTTAATATATACATATACTGAACCATCTTCTTTTATATCTGCTAGCTGAGATTCTTCTGTAACCTCTAGTGTTAAAGCATATGTTCCATCATCTTGCTTTTCAAACTTTCCTGCTGGTATCCATTTATCTTCTTGTATGTTATTTTCCTTTGAATTTGATGACAAATAGAAATAATGTTGATATTTTTCACTTGAATTTTTAACTTCTATTCCTGTTACTTTTATTTTTATATTTACTGAACTTCCTTGATTATTTCCCTCTAATTTTATTTCTTGTAACTCTGCTTTTGCTTTATCATAGTTAGAATTATTATTATCTGTTTTTGAGTCTTCTTTTTCTTCTTCATTTGCAATACTTCCAGAGTATTGATTTACAGTTATACCTTTTATACATAAATTTCCCAAATAACTGCTGCTACTACTGTCTCCAATATCTAGCCATTGGCTATCTTTTTGTGCTTGTTCTTCTCTTACAACAAAACTCTCTTTAGCCTTGCTTAATACAATATCAGGATTTTCTTCTTTTGCTTCATATGTAAAATAAGAAATTCCCCCATCTTTATGTTTCATTTTTATAGCTACTACAAAATTATTTTCTTTTAATTTATATGCTTTTTTAAAATTTATTGTATGATAACCTGCTGTTAAACTAATTTCTTCTCCTGTTGTTAACTCTGCTTTTTGTAAATTAGACAATGATTTATCTGTTCCGTCTGGATTTATATAAACTTCATAAGTTCCCTCAACCAAACTTTGAAATCCTATCGAAGTTAAATATTCTGTATCTGTTTTAGTCCTTGTAAATACATTTGCTAAAAATATATCTTTTACATCGTTTCCTTTTATATAACCTACTTCTCCCCCACCTAAATTATCATATTGATACAAATTATCATAATCTTTTTTATCTTCTGCATTTTCTATTCCAAGCAAATCAGAATATATATATGCATCTTCATAAGATACATAAAATATTCCATTATCTCCAACTGAAACATTAAGTATTTGCCCATCTTCACTTAAAGTACAATTACAATTCATACTTGCTGAAAATGCACTTACAATTTCTTCATCTTCTAATCCTGGATTATTTTTTCTTAATTGCTCCATTGATATTTCTATTGCTTTTCCATATGAATTTCTAATAATCCATGCTCCATTATTCGTAGGTTTAGTTGAAAAATTATCTTTAGAATAATTATCCTCCCATCCAATTATACTAACAGCATGATTGACATATACTCCATCTTTTTTCGTCATTTCTTTTTTTATATCTTCATAAGAATCTATTAAATTATAGATAGCTCCAGATTTCAAGTTAATATGTACATTTTTATCAAAATTTGGCATATAAATCGATGCTTTTACTGATCCACTAGTTGAAATATGTTCCTTTATTTGTTCTTTTAAATTTTCAATTTCTGAATCTTTTATTTTATTTTTATTAGCATCTATTGCTCCATCATTTTTAGTTATATATATTGAATTAAAATTTCTTATATCTTTTACTGTAGTTTGTACTTGTTTATTTTTTATATCATTAATATCTATTTCTTCCTGGTTATCTACAAATTTCATATCTTCTTCATTTATTGCTCCAGATCCATTTGTTAAATATGCCATTGACATTGTTGTAGTTCCACCATCTTTTGCCTTTTGTTTCCATCCGTTAGTATTTACTTGTCCATCTTTAAAACTCTGTGTCATAGAATAAACCATATGTCTTTCTGAATAATCATATATCTTATCATCTTTATTATCGTTATAATTTTTTAATGCTAAATTAGTTTCTAATGAACTTATTGAGGCAAAAGCCCAACAAAAGTTAGTACTTTTTTGGTCTTTTATTTCTAGATTATTATCAATTAATGTTTTTAATGAAAATTTAGGAGACGTGGCATATGTTGATGACTTTGCCATTTTTACTAAACTTTTCAAATTCATTTTTTGATTAGCTAGTTGTATTTCTTCTTTTGTATCTTTTGAATAAAAATTATATTTACTTGGCTCTATTACATTTTCTTTTTGTTCATCTGACAATTCAAGCCATTGTTTATATATTTCTGTATATTCCTTATTTTCTAAATTTGTATCATTTCCAAGTGCTATTCCTGTTGTAAATAATATTGTTATAATAAAACATAAATATATCTTTCTAATTGTTTTTTTCATATGATTAAATTACCCCTTTCATCTTTCGTTTATAGTCTATCATAACAAATTTTCTTTTTCAACATAATATAAAGCGTCATATAAATTTAATATTTTTGTAATAGTTTTGTAACTTTTTCGTCTTTATAACATTACAAAAAGCTATGAACATTTTTTTCATAGCTTCCTTAAAAAGCAAAAATATTATCAAAACAATCAAAGTCTTGATAATACTAATGGTGGGCAGGGAAGGATTCGAACCTTCGTACTCGAATGAGAACAGATTTACAGTCTGCCGCCTTTAGCCACTCGGCCACCTACCCAAATATAAAATTAAAATGGTGCTCCCTCAAGGATTCGAACCTTGGACCCACCGGTTATGAGCCGGTTGCTCTGACCAACTGAGCTAAGGGAGCATGTGCTTCTAATGTTTAGCACAAGTAAAAGTATAACTTATTTTTTTTTAATTGTCAATACATTTTTTTAATTTTCCAACAAGTTTTTTTATATTCTTAATCATAGGTCACATTTTTTAAAAAATATGTACTTTTAACATTCTAATTACTATATAAAAGAGCACATCAAAGATATTTATTTTTTATCTTTTGCTCAATAGTGCTCTTTTTCAATATTTTATTTTTAATTTATATATACTATAAGTTTATTATTCCATCTATACACTCAATTTCACTTAAATTATTACTTCCATTTTTCCAACCTGTACTTTTATTTATATTATTCCACTCCTCCATCTTACCATCATACGTTATTTTCATTAAACTAGAACAATTTCCAAATATAGAATGTGAAATTTCAGTAACATTATTTCCTATCTTTACATTTTTTAATTTTCCACAGTTATAAAAAGCCTGCGTTTTTATACTATTACTATCTATTTCTACTTTTTGTAAATTTTTGCAATTTTCAAAGGCTCTTTGATCTACCAATTTTACTGATGATTGAATCTTGACTTTTGTTATATTGTCAGCATCATGAAATGCTGCATATCCTATCTCTTGAACTGTGTCTGGTATTATTGTTATTACTAATGCTATTAATGTTATTCCTTTTACTTCGTCTATTTTAAAATTCATAAAAACTTTTTCCTTCCATTTGTATGTCGTACATATTTTTTTATGTATTTGATTTTATTATAACTTAATGTGTTTTTCTTTTCAATTATTTTATTTTTTTTATATAATTGTTATATTTCTGTAATATTGTTGTAATCTTAAAAACTATATATTAATTTGCTCTCTTACTCAAACATAATATTTCATGTGTATCAAATGTTCTTACTCTTTTTTTGCTACAATTATATATAAATTAATAATATTAATTAGGAGGTTAATAGTGAGATTTAAAAGAATCAAAGATTTAAGAGAAGACCATGATTTATTGCAAAAAGATATCGCTAATTTACTAGGTATTTCCCAACAATATTATTCTGAATATGAAAAAGGAAATAGAACAATTCCTATTCAACACTTAATTACTTTATCCAAATTTTACGGAACCTCCATTGATTACTTAGTCGGCTTAGCAGATGTAAATTTATATTCCAAATATCATAAAAAAACAAGTTAAAACTATTTTTTATCTATAGTAATAACTTGTTTTTATTTATAATAAATTTTAAAATTATTGAATCTATATATCCATTTGACTTCCTAAAAAAGTTGCAGCAGATTGAGCTACCTTTTTTTCTACTTCATCCATCTTCTTATTTTCCTCTTTAGCCATAAGTATTACTGTTCCAATCGTATCACCATTAGATATAATTGGATAAACAATCTGTGCATTATTTTTTCTTTCATTATTGTCATTTTTAGTAATTGGCATTGCTTTATCACTATTTTCTTTACTTGTATATACTTCTTTATCTTCCATAAGTTGTTCTAGTTCTTTGCTAACATCTTGCTCTAAAAATTCTTTTTTTGACCCTCCTGATACCGCTATAATAGTATCTTTATCCGTAATACAAGCAATATGTCCTGTCGTCTTTGACAAAGTTTCTGCATATCCTGCTGCAAACTCTGAAAGTTCTCCTATTGGTGAATACTTTTTTAAAATAACTTGCCCTTCTCTGTCTGTAAATATCTCTAATGGGTCTCCTTCTTTTATTCTTAAAGTTTTTCTTATCTCTTTTGGAATAACAACTCTACCTAAATCATCTATTCTCCTCACAACTCCAGTTGCTTTCATAATTTTCCTCCTTCAATTTCAGCATAAATTTATTTCATACTCTTATTATTGCAAAAGAGGAAAAAAATATTCAATTTTTACAAATTCTATTAAAAATTTTAATACATAATAATTTTTAGTTTTTAAATTTATCTATTCGCGTATTAAAAACTAAATTTGTACTTTTCCAAAATAGATTCCAAACTTTTTGAAAATTCTTTTAGCATAACTATTTTTATTGTAGATTCTTTTCCTTTTATATAGTCATCTACAATTTGTTTAAATTGTTTAATATTTTTCATTTCTGGTTCTATTTGCTTTGTATATCTATTTGCTCTATCTAACAATTTTTCTTTTATTAACACTATATCTTCATTACTTGCACAAGATATCCTTTGGAATAATTGGAAAGGATCATAATATTTAAAAATTGGAACTTTCATACATTCTCTATCAAATTTTTCATAAAATTGCTCCATTTTCATTGGAATGCATTTCATTATTTCTTCTGCTTTTTCTCTATACATTTTATCTAATAATTGATCATTTAATTTATGGAAATGTTTCAATATTTCTTCCATATCTTCTTCTACTTCTTCTATTGCAATTTTTCCTAATTCTTCTTCTATATTAGAACAATATTCTGATGTTAAAGATGAAATATTCATACCATTAAAGAACATACTTTTTAATGTTTTTAAATCATATTTTATTAACCCTTTTCTAGAAAAATAACTAAAATATGCAAATATTTTTACCATATCTATTAATTTTATTTTTCCTTCTTTTACATCTTCTATAATATCTTCTATTACCGCCTCAAACTCATTATCTGAAATTTTCCAATATTCTTCTGTAAGTAGTCTTTTATAACTAGGCAAGTTTTCTGTATCTACTGTATTTCTTATTGTATCCATGTTTTCTTTAAATAACTTCATATCAAAAATTCTTGTTCTCACATAATATTCAATAAATTTAAAGAATCTATATTCTGATTTAAAATTATAATAATAATTTTGATCAAATTCTTTAATGTAAAATTGCCTATTATCCATTAATATTCTAGATGATACTAATATTGATTTGTACTCTTCGTTGTCTTTTATATTTATAAATTTTTCTTTTGTTATTTTTCCTGCTTTTATTTCAAATGATACTGCAATAGTAAATATTAGCATAGTTTGCATAACTCTATTGCTTGTGTTTGAATATGATTTATTAACCATTTCATAAATCTTTTTAAAGTCATTTAAAGCATGTTTTAATATTCTTAAATTCCTTGTTCCGCTTCTATTAAATGTTGATATGATTATTCCTGTATTTTCTCTTAAAAATCTAATTAATTCTGGATTATTTTCATATCTCATCAAAATTCCATTTATAATATAATCAAATTTTGGAGCATATTCAAATGTTTCTCCAATTAATTTTTCTTTTATTCTTTCATAATCATTTGCTTTATCAAATACGTGCTCTATTTTGTCCTGAATTTTTTCTACCATCGGCTTATCTGATTTATTTAGTTCATTCTGTTTGTCCAATAAATAAGTAGCAATAAAAGTTTTCATTTCTAAATTAGAACTCTTTAATTTTGTTGCTAGCTCTTTTTCATTACAAATAATAATTGTTTTTATATGGTCATGTTCAACGAAATTGTTTATATATCCTAATATATCAATTACATCAACATTTGCTCTCTCTAAGTCATCAAAACAAAGCACTTTATCATCTGTCGCAAAAAATTCTGCATAATCTAATTTATTTCCGTTTTGAGTAACTCCAAAAAAGTTTGCCATATCAATACCTGTTTTTGCATATTCTGGTATTGTTTCTTGTCCTTTTGAATTCATAAATCTTCTTAAATTTTTGTCCATTAATTGTGTCGTTTCCATAAATATCTTCTTACTTATTTCTTCTAGATTAGATATTCCATATAAAGACATATATATTGTTGTATATCTTTTTCCATTTAATTGCATTGATTCTATTTTCTTTTTTATTTTATTGTTCCAAAAGTGGGTCTTTCCAGAGCCCCATTCACCATTAAGCATAACAGCATAATCTGTATAATCTGACCTAATATAATCTAAAATACTTTCTACTAAATCTTCCATGTTTCCTCCTTATTTTTACTATTTTACTATACTTTTGTATTTTTCTATCATTTTCTTATTCTGATTAAATAATACAGAATAAACTAAATATTCTTCCCAAACAACAATTCCATCTTTCTCTTGTTCGTCTAATAATGTATAATCTTTTAAATAATTTTTTAATCCTTCAATACTTCTATTAAGTTCTTCTCCTTCTTTTGTTCTAAAATATGGATCTAATGTAGATTTTACATTATATATGATAAATGAGATTATTACTATTGTTGGATATAATGCAAAAATCATTAAAGCAATAACATAAATAACAAATGATATTATTGGAATCATATTATTTTCAAAATTCATTTCGCTTATTATATTGAAAGCCACTCTCATTACTATATTAACTATAACTGCAATTAAAATAGCTTTAAACATTCTTTTCTTCTTTTTCTTCTTTGACTCTTCTCTTTGCTCAACTATTTTATGTTTTAAAGCATCTTTTCTAACAGTCTCTTGTAACTTAATCTCACTAATATTTTTAACTTTTCCATCTTCTATACAAGATAACAAATATTTTTGTGTTTCATTTAAATTATTTGTATCAAAATTTTCTAACATCTCTATATTATCTTCATTTATTTTTATAACTTTTTCATTCTCTAATTGTAATAATTCTGCAATAATGTCTTTAGGAATTTCTAATTTAAAATCATCTATCCACGATAACTCACAAGCTCCATATCCATCTAAAATATCTCTATAATAATCTTTACTTCTTTTAAAATCATCTTTATTTAATTTTTCTTTTCTTATTTTTTTACTTACTAATTTTATTACTATAAATAAGATTATAAGAAAAATATTCTTAAAAAATGTAATTGCAAGGCTGATACCCAAAATAATAAAAATATTGATATATAGTCTTTGTCTAACATAACCTTCAAACTCATCATCAGGCATTTGTTTTATGATTTCTAATTCTTCTTTATCTTCCTCTGTCATATCTTGAAGTTCTTTTTCATATAAAGCTATAAAACTCTCTTTATTAAAATCTGTTCCTATCTCCACCTCATCAAAGTAGTCATAAATCATTTTTACCGAATTAATAAAAAAACTAATTATTAAATATACTATAAATAAAATTGTAATTAATTTGTTGTTTATTTTAATCTTTTGCAATTGTTAACACTCCTATCTTATTTGGCTTAGCTTCATTTATAATCTTACAACATTCATTTACTGTACTTCCCGTTGTATAAATATCATCTAGTACCAATACATTTTTATTTTTTAACTTTTTCCCATTTTTTAAGTAATACGCTCCTTGTATATTTCGAATTCTTTCTTCTTTATTTAACTTACTTTGCTCTATTATATTCTTTTGCTTAAAAATACAATTATTTTCATATTGGATATCTACTATATTAGCAATTTCTCTTCCTAATAACTCACATTGGTTATATCCTCTTTGTTTATATCTCTGCTTGCTAATTGGTACTGGCACAATTGTATCATAAGATTTAATAATATTAAAGAATTTTTTATTATTTAATAAAAAATTTACAAATGTTTTATATAAATAACTTTTATCCTGAAATTTATAATTTAAAAGCATCTTTCTTATAATTCCTTCATATTTAAAAACATATAAAAGTTCCTCAAAATTAACCTCAACCTCATCTCCCAAACATTCATGTCTCTGTACCATAAATTTAGCTTGTTGCTCCAATAACTTATTACATTTTTTACACAAAAACTCTTGACTTAATTTTCCACATATCCCACACGTAGGCGGATAAATCAAATCTAGGACACTGGGGACAGGTCTCATTTGTCTCATCTTTTTGTCGTTTTTTGTCTTATTGTCTGTTTTTATAAATTTATTCATCCAACCACCTATATAAAGTTGATCTGCTAATATTAAAAATATCTGATACCTCTTTTTTTGAAAACTTATATTGATTTAAATTTAAATATGATACAAATTTTTTTATAATAATTTTATTCTGTTTAATATGCTCTAAAGTCAACTTTTCTTTAATTAAAAAGTCTTCTAGCGCTTTTTTTAAGTTTACTTCTTCTTTTGAATTTTCATATTCAATTGATTGAAATTTTTCGATATAATTATTTGATGAATTAAAAATAAATTTTAAAATTTCCTCATGAATAAATCCTGTTTTATTTAAATAATCATTATAAGAAGAATATCTATAATCGCTTTCTTCCTTAACTTTTCCCGCTTTGACAGGATTCATATGAATATACTTTATACATGTATATAATTGTTTTCTATCCATTATAGGAACTGATTTAAATCGATTTCTAAATACGTATCCAACTCTATCTGTTTTTTTATTGTAGTACATTGCATATATTGAATTTATGTTTTTCATAAAATTACTAATCTGCTTGATATCATTTGCATATAACAACATATGAACATGATTATCCATAATGCAATATGCTATAATATCTATTTTGAATTCTTTGTAATATTTCTTTAAAAGCTCTATATATTTTTCCTTATTATCTTCTGTTTTAAAAATTTCTTCTTTGTTAATTCCTTGAACCATATGATGACACACCGTTTCACCCAATAGCCTTCTACTTTTTCTTGGCAATTAAATTCTCCTTTCTTGTCTACATAATTTATTTTTTCATTATAATACATATTTTATTATTATTCAAATTTTTTCATCGCATATTTCAACAAAAATAGACAAAAAAATGAGACAATTAAGACCTGTCCCTACTGTCTCATTTTATATTCTAGTCCAGTGTTTCTCTTTTTGCTATCTACATTTTTTATCATGAATTCTACAATTCTATCATTTCCTATTATAATTAACATTTCTTTTGCTCTTGTAATTCCTGTATATAATAAGTTTCTTGTAAGAAGCATTGGTGATGATTGTGGTATTACCATTATTACTACATCAAATTCACTTCCGTTGTGCTTTATGTATTGTTATTGCATAGCTATGTTCTATTTGATCTAAGTCTGAAAATTCATACTTTGCTATTTTTTCATCATCAAATTTTATTTCTATTTGCTTTTCTTTTTCGTCTACTTTTAGAATTGTTCCGATTTCTCCGTTAAATACTCCGCTTCCTATTTCTTTTTCTCCAAATAATTTTCTTTCCCAGTTTATATCATAGTTGTTTTTTATTTGCATTACTCTATCTCCAGTACGAAAAATTGCTCCCATACTAGCTTTTTCTGGTTCTTTATTAATATTTGGATTTAATTTTTCTTGCAATATTTTATTTAATTCTTTAGTTCCTAACATTCCTTTTTTTGTTGGTGATAATACTTGAATATTTTGAAAAAAGTCATAATTTCCATACTTTTCTAATCTTCCTGTACATAAAGATACTATTTGTGCTAGCATTTGCTCTTGATTGTTTTCTTTTATATAGAAAAAATCTTCTTTCATCTCTTCTGATGACTCGTCTTTTTTCAAAAAATTCTCTCCATTATTAACTTTATGTGCATTTAATATAATTTTACTTTTCGCTGCCTGTCTAAATATTTTTTCTAAATGAATAGTTGGTATTTGTTCAGAATTTATCAAGTCTTTTAAAACACTTCCTGGTCCTACTGAAGCAAGCTGATCTACGTCTCCAACTAATACTAATTTTGTTCCTTTATATATACATTTTAATAAATAATTCATTAAGAACATGTCTACCATAGACATTTCATCTACAATTATTATATCAGCATCTATTGGTGCACCTTCATAATCGCTTGTATTTTTATAAAAACTTTCTTCGTCAAATTTTCCTATTTCTAATAATCTATGCAATGTTGATGCTTCTTTATTTGTTGTTTCTGTCATTCTTTTAGCAGCTCTACCTGTTGGAGCAGCTAAAATTACCTTTTTTCCATGTTCTTCATATATTTCAATAATATTTTTTATTATAGTTGTTTTTCCTGTACCTGGTCCACCAGTTATAATTGATACGTTGTTTTCATTTACTAATTTTAATGCTTCTTTTTGTTTTTCTGATAATTCAATACTTGAAATTTGTTCTGCCTTTTTTAATTGAGTATTTAAATTTAGTATTTTCTTTATATTTTTAGATTCCTGTAATTTTTTTATTCTGTAAGCTATTTCTCTTTCAGTTTGATAAAAATTGTACAAATAAATATATTCACTTTTTTCTCTTGTTTCTATAACAATCTCTTCTTTTACTTTTAAATTAATTAATCCATCTTCTACATTTTCAGAATTGACATCTAATAAATTTATTACAAATTCTATTAAATTATTTTTTTCCACACAAGCATGTCCATTATATGTGCTTCTAATAAGCCCATATTTAATCCCACTTGCAATTCTTTTATCATTATCATAACTAACACCTAAATCAAGTGCCATTTTATCTATTTGTTTAAAATCTACACCTCTTGCTATATCAATTAATAAATATGGATTGCTTTCTATTTCTTCAATTGCTTTTGTTCCATATAAATCAAATACTTTTTTTGCATGCTCTGCACCAATACCAAATCTCTCTAAAAATCCGACAATTTGCCATACTTCCCAATTTTCTATAAAACTTTCTGACATCTCTTTTGCTTTTTTCTCTGATATTCCTCTTACTTCTGCGAGTCTTTCTGGTTCATATTTAAAAATATGTATGGTTTCGTCTCCAAATTTTTTTATTATTCTTTTTGCAATTGCCTCTCCTATTCCTTTTATATTTCCATTTGACAAATATCTTTCTAAAGCTGATAAAGTTCTTGGCATCATTTTTTCAAAAGTATCTATTTTAAATTGTCTACCATATTCCTTGTGCTCTACAAATTTTCCTTCTAGTTTTAAAGTATCTCCAATATTTATGAATGGTAAATATCCTACTATTGTCACTAGTTCTTCTTCTGTTTCTAATTCTGCTATTGTATAACTATTTATTTCATTTTTATAAATAATATTCGATATTTCTCCTGTAATTTCCATTTGTCTCTCCTGTCTTATTTTCGTTTAGTTTATCACAAAAGTATAGTGTTTTCAAGGTTTTACTTTTTTAAAAATATCTTTTGTCTATGTGTCGTTACAGTTCAGTAAGAAATGATTATGGTGTCCAAGCTTTGGCTCCCACTATAAC
>OHXA01000266.1_pt1 | contig 18387 bp, 18 predicted proteins | sample 1579861 | NCBI WGS metagenome assembly OHXA01 (sample SAMEA3882538, study PRJEB24775) | human gut metagenome | biome: human-associated habitat; feature: intestine environment; material: feces | place: Netherlands | collected 2009/2010
TGGCTTCTGTCTATGTTTCCGACATTGATGTCGGGATCATGCTTTGTGTCCGTATGCTGTGTTGAGGCTGATCCAGCCTGCTCCGGACTTTAATCTTCCCCATCCATTTTTCTTCTCTACGATCGTGAATGTTCCCTTGCCGGTGTACGCTCCGGTCCAGTCATAGTTTGTGCCTGGTCCTTTTCTGATGCGCAGATCTGAAATCGTGACGGTCCATTTCAGCTTTGATGGAGCTGCAGCAGGTGCGGTGGATCCACTACTTACCTTGTGGCCATATTTGCTGTTGAGGCTTATCCAGCCTGCTCCGGATTTGAGCTTGCCCCAGCCGCCCTTTTCTGCCACGATTGTGAATACTCCCTTGCCGGTATAGCCGACAGAGCCGTAGTTTGTGCCTGGTCCTTTTCTGATGCGCAGATCTGAAATCGTGACCGCGTATTTATAGTTGACCGTCGTTGCTTCGGACGGAGCTGGTGCTGGAGCAGGTACCGGTGTGTTATCCTCTGCTTCTGCAGACAGCTGCGCCTTGAACGTCTGCCACTTCTTATCATCGGATCCGTTCTCCAGGTTCCATCCTTTAATGCCTGGACAGAGCTTGCCGGTGACGTCGTAGTGGCGGATTACTCTGTTTGCAGGGATTCCGTATACTTCCATGAGGTATCGTCCCAGCTTGGCCGCATTGGCGAGCGCAGCGTCTGTGAAGTACCAGTTATCGTCGTTCGGGTTTGTCACGCGGCCGGTCTTATTGGTGCTGCAGATCTCGATGGATATGCAGTTGTGGTTCGTAGCGACTCCGTGGAGCTTGCCGCCCTTGTTTCCGTATGCGCTGCCACCGACGGCCCAGCAGGAGTATTTCTCCGGATCCGGATTGTACTGTACGATTTCCTCATCGTCTACGATGAAGTCCGCAGTTCCTCCAGCTTTTGGATTTGCAAACCAGGACGCTGTCGCTCTGGCCGATCCTTTTTTGCTCGTTACTCCGGCTGTGTAATGGTATACCAGGTACTTATCTTTCCCTCTGCCGGTTGAATACAGGCCGTGCGTCCCGGTCTGCTTGATGATGTTGATTTTCATGTTGGTTCCTCCTTCCACGTCGTACTCTGTAAGTTCGTACTGGGTGATCAGTTGGTATGTACTCTCGACGTAGTTGCTGGCAGTTGCATAGCCATCTGCCTTGATAAGCTGCAGGTATTTCTTTGCGTCCGTGACGCCTTTCAGATTTTTGTACCTTGGTTTCTGAATGAATTCGAAGTAACCTTTTACGCCTTCCTCCATACTGTCGTATACTCTGAAATTGTCCTTGATCGTTGTCAGAGTCCCTGGTGTATATTCCTCCTTCGTCTTCATGTTCACGCTCTTGCCTGTCCAGGTTGTCCCGCATTTCATTCCGAAGTAGTTATGATACTTGGATGCCAGCTTGCTTTCTCCCCATCCGGATTCCAGGATTGCCTGGGCGATGATGGGACTGTGTACCAGGATTCCGTATGCTCTCGCGTACTTCTGCACGTGCTTAGCTATGTCTTCGATGAATCTCTGCTGTTTCTCTGTGATTGCCATCCTGCATACCTCCTAAATAAAAAAGGGCAGCCTGGTGGCCGCCCTGGGTGCTTTGTGCTTCTTATTCCTCTGAATCGTCGGATCCAATGTTTGCGGAGTCGGTGAGCCCTTCTCCGATGATGTATGCCACGACGGATGCTCCGGCCATGATGAGTGCCGTTACCTGTGTGGCTGTGTTCTCTGCGCCTCCTGTGGCTACGATCATCATTGATACGAATGATGCCACTGCTGTCCAGAGCTTTCTACTTGTCAGTTTTCTTTTCCAGTCGATGTTTTTCATGATGTTTGTTCTCCTTCTTCGATGATATGTTTCAGTGCTTGCTCGTTCAGAAAGTTCTTTTGTTCGTGCTTGACCTTCTGAGCGTAGTCCAGGGCTGCGTGCATGTCTCCATTGCAGTGTGCATCCGAGATTCTCTGCACGGCTCTGGCTGTGGCCTCTCCGAGCGCTATGGCTGCGTTCACGCTGTTGATGATGCAGAGCTCATTCTTCTCTCTGATCTGTTCACGTTCGTCCAGCTGTTTCTGGCGCTCCTCGCGTTCCTCTTTTTCGTTGTCCGCACGCTTCTTGAGATTCTGCTCGATGAGCCAGAAACAGAAGCCTGTGAACGCGGACGGAATGCTGGCGGCCACGACGATTGTTGTCATGTCCATTGGTTCCTACCTCCCTCCTGCATTTAATTTGTTGCAGCTTCTGCATGGCTGCTGGCCTGTCGGGATAAAATAAGCCACGCACTCGCCGCAGGTACCGAAGTACCGGCAGTTATCCGTGCATGGCTCGTATGTCCTTCTGCAGGTGTTATCTGGATTCCGGTGTAGACACTGGAACCTCTGGCTCTTTCTTTGAGGCGATGATCTCCTGCATTTGTTCATCTGTGATCCATCCTCTCTTGACTGCGTTCTTCAGCATTGCTTCGGACGCGCGTCCTTCCTGGTATAATCTTTTCAGTCTTTCATACATTTTACTCACCTCCAAGAATCGCGAGCGTGATGTCGTCGACGCTCTGGTTGATCGACTCGATCTGGGCCTGCTGCTTTGTGACGGTCTTTGTCAGGATTTCCAGCTCTGATGGCTGCTCTCCGGATGCTTCCGCCTCCTTGGCATTCTGGATCCAGGTCTCTGTGTCTGCTGCGACTGCTGCAGCGAGGCCTTCTCTGTAGATCGTGTCTACTGTGTAGCGGTCAAATGTGAAGTATTCCTGTGGCTCCTGGTCTTCTCCTGAAGCCTGGCGTGTGAATGGTCCCTGGATATTGTCATATAAAATGACGGTGCAGGATCTTCCTTCGATTGGCGGGAGCGCCTCAATTTCAAACTGCGACGCAGGCCTGATGTTGCTTTCTGTCTTCATCAGCGATTACTCCTTTCAGATGCTTAATATTAACAAACGGCCGCACCCACTTCTCGTAGAAGCGCTGGCTGTCTGAATTCACGATATATCCGATGTATGAAACCATGGCGTGCGCGTTCCGGATGGATGCGTATGCAGCTCTGGCGATCGTCCTGGCTTTCCGGCTGATCCTTAGCATGATCGACTTCCTGATGGTTGTCTTGTTCGGACGGAACTTGAAACCTAAGAAGTCAAGCGGGCGCTTGCTCAATATAAAGACCTGCCAGTTGTCCTTGACGGTCTGCTTCGTGGCTTTTACTTCGGCTTCGATGAATTCGAGAGCTTTGTGCAGTCGTCGTTTGCTTGAATCAAACAAGACCATGTCATCCACGTATCTCACGTTGTGCGCGGCTCCGGTTTTCTCGGCGACCTTGTGGTCGATGTCCTGAAAGAAAAAGTTGCAGAACCATGGCGAGGTAAAGAGCCCGACCGGGATGCCTACCGCATCGGTCTCCGGCAGCAGTCTTTCGTGCGTGGCCATCGGCTGTTGAAAGCTCGCGATGATCCGATCTGCCAGGCGCAGGAACTTCTTATCTTTTATCCTGCGTTGCAGCTTTTTCCGGAGTTCTTCGTGGTTCATAGTTGGATAGCATTTTCGGACGTCCAACTTCAGGACGTACTTGGTATGCTTCGGATCCTTCCTGATCCACTTCTCGATCGCGGTCTTTGCTCCGTGCGTTCCTTTTCCCGGTACGCATCCGCAGCTGAACGGATAGGCACTATGCAGAACGATCTGTTTGAAAATGCGAACAAATGCGTGATGCACACACTGATCTGGCCAGAATCGCGGGATAGCGATGTCTCTGGTCTTCTTCTGAATGCCATCGTTGATTCGTCGCATCGTGTACTTGGCTGGTATGAAGGTTTCCTCATCCAGCATCCTCTGCAGCTCCAGCGCGTGTCCATCGACGTCCTCCAGGACCTTCTGGACTTCTTTGCGCTTCCGCTTATGTCTCGCCACGTCCTTGATTGCTTCCTTCAGGTTGTCGAGATCTCGGACGTGCTCGAATAAGTGGCCGACTCGCTTCGTGTATTTGATTGGTGGTAGCTTGTCTTGCTTTTGTGTATCTTCCATGAATGGCTATCTCCTTTCAGACTCTCTTTGTTAGCCTCGCTGACTTTCCAGCTCCATTCCTGGCGTACTAACCAGCGCCATTCGCGGCCTATTTTTACCAAGGGGTAAGGAAGCGCACCTGCGGCATTATCTTAACGAATAAATCGATGATGCCATAAAAAATCGAGAATCTAACAAAGTGGGCGACCGCCGATGTTCCAGTTCAGATTACCCGTACCGTTGTTACAGTTCCGGTAGAAAGGTCCGGCATTCGTACCGTTGTTCACGTTAGCGCCAGAGATCACCAGCCGCGCGCAGTTGCGCTCCCTGTATTTAGTTTTATTTATTGGCAGCAGGCGCCTTCGTCTTTGCGCCTGCCTATTTTTCAGTTATGCTGCCGGTAGTTCCGGGGGATAAAGTTCCCCCGGTCCCCCTTTAAATGGCAGCCTTGCGGCAATGAGGGCGACCGCCGATGTACCAGTACAGACCACCCGTACCGCAGCTACAGTCCCGGTAGAAAGGTCCGGCGCTCGCACCGCCGCACACGTAAGCGCCAGAGAGCACCAGCGTTCCTCCTTCGGAGGAATAGTAATAGTCTCCGACGTAGCTGTCTGCTCCGCCTCCTACTTCTACCGGCATTTCGTACTCCGGATGCAGGCTGTCGAATCCCATCTTTTTGATGAAGCCTTCATTTGTCGCGCATGCGTAGCCGAGCTTCTGATAGTCTCCGGTGTATGTGTCGTCTGCGTAGCTTGCACGCTTATTGCAGCAGTAGTGCTGGCGGTTCTTGATGTTGACTCCGTCACGGAACTGCCATATGTTGCCGAACCAGTCCTCGATCCATAAGAAACGGACCGCACGTCTTGAGCCGAGCTTTGCTCCTGTTGGCCCTTCGGGATCCTCCAGGCATCCGTTCGGACATTTCATCGCGGTTGTTTCGCCGGTCTTCTGAGCGCATGACCAGATTACATTTCCGACCGCGATATCCACCGGATCTCCGTCAAAGTAGATTTCTGTCGCTGCTTCCACCTCTGTTGATGCCTTAAATGCTGTGATCGTTCTGCCCCATAATACTGAATGATTCCAGAGCGCTGTTCCGATGGCGATCTGCTGGCCTACGAAGAACTGCGCAGCTCTGTCACTTGCGATTGTGATGCAGTTGGTTCCTGTCTTGGCTTTCAGAGCCTTGTCGTCTCCATTCTCTCTGAATCCGGTACGTCCTGCGCCGAGGATTCTCTGCGCCTGGGTTCCTGCGAACATGATGATAAACAGATGGTCGAGCAGGAACATGTTCCATACGTCGTCAAGCTGCCAGCCTTCGCCTTTGTTGCGACTGCGGGTTCTGAAGGTTGCCCTGGTCACCTCTGTGAGCGGTGTCGCTCCGGCAATCGAACGGATGACGTCCTTGGCTCCTGTGGCTGCATCTTTTCCTGCGGATCCGTTGAAGATCGGGATGTAGATCTTGTCGCTGATGCTGCTTCCGTCTGTGAATGCAGGGTTGACGTGCAGGCCATCCACCGGTGCGGATGATACCCAGCGGTATTCCCACTCTACTCCGTCGCTATCCGTCTCAAAGTAGCGGGATGTATAGCAGAGCGGCATTTCCAGCATGACGTCTCCGTTATCTCCGGTCCAGGAAAAGTTGGCGTCTCCCAGGTATGCGGTGACTTTTCTGTCTTCTGAAAGGTTGCACGGTCTGCAGGCGTTGTATGGATATACCGACTTCATGAAGTCGTTCTGGACGTCTCCGGTTCCGACTGCTGCCTTGGCTGTAAGGCCGACAGCTCCACCGAGTCTTTCCCAGCTCTCTGCGCCGCAGCTCTGCTGGGCGACTTTCTTTCTGGCTCCGTATTTCTTCACGGCCGCCTGCTCGATGATGGTTACTCTGTCTGCCAGTGCTTCCAGGTCGCTCTGAAGCGCCAGGCCTCCTGCGGTCACGATTGTGACGTTTGATGCGTTGGCTACCTCCAGGTAGTAACTCATGGAAATGACGGACGGGATCACGCCATTGTATGCTGGCATGTAGTCGCTGGTGCTTGCGGTTGCGATGCTGTATAAGATTTCACCATCGTCCGGATCCTGTGCAAAGATACCGAACTCGCGGATTTCGTATCCTGATTTCAGGACGTCCGTGTCGCTAGTCTTATTTGTGATCGCTACCTTCAGAACGAGTGTACTTCCGTTCTGGATCTCTTTGCTGTGGATTGGCAGTGTCTGCACCGGTGCCTTGAGTGACGTTCTGGTGTCTGTTGCCTCTCCGGAGCTGTACTGGCCGGATCCGGTCTGCGCCTTCGTGATTTTGATTGTGCATCTGCCCGCCTGGGCTTTTGCCAGGAGCGCTTTTCCTTTTGTGGTCAGTTTACTTGGATTCCAAATAAGCATTGATTTATTCCTCCTTTATGACTGTTGTTGTCTGATAGTCGATGTTTGCTCTCATGGCTGCTCTTTCGCTTTGTGAGAGGTCCGCTTTGCCGGTTTCTGCGTTCAGCGCGTGGGTGCTTTCCTCTGATGCATTGACTGGCCCGACATCGATGGTGCCGGATGCCTCCGTGGCTCCCTGATTATCATTCAGGACGTATGTGCTTCCTTCGGTGCCGGTTGCGCTTGCGATAAATGCTCCGGCCGTAGCTTGGGCGTCTCCTGCTGTGGTGTTCAGAGCGTAGGTCTCTGTAACCGGTGCGGCGACTGCTGCCACGTTCATTCCTTCGGTTGCGTCTGTATCTGATATCTCGTGATTGCTCACGGTGCATTCATTTATTGCTGTGATGCAGGTGGCTATGGTTGCTGCTGAGTGGAGTTCTCGCAGCACGGTCACCCTTCGGATGTGGGACTTTGAATTCTTGACCTTTTTAATGACCGAGGTCATCTCGTTGATGATGTCTTTTGTCATCAGCGCCTCTGTTTCCACATCGAATGTGTTTGCTTCGATCGGCGGCTCGGTAAAGTCGAACCACTCGATCAGTCTCGCATCGCCTCCGAACACTGAGGCGATCAGTTCCTCTGTTGCTTTGACTGTTCCGGCTTGCGTGTACCACTTGAGCGTGTTCTTTATGATTGAGCGCTTTGTTTCGATGTCTGCACCCTGGTCGTAGTACATGGCTCGCATCTCCACGGTCAGGTAGTCCAGCGTGGATTCTGCCAGGTGGTCAATGTCGCAGGAGCTGCCTACGCCTGCAGCTTTTTCCAACATTCTAATAATTGCCATGTGCAGCGCGTAGCTTATGCTCTTAAATTCCGGACTTGTCTCATCCGGCCAGAGGTCTGCGAGCTCTCCGTTTCTAATATCAATCATCCTCAACACCTCCGTATGTCACGTTCTTGCTTGTGCAGTACGCGATGGAAGTGCCGCCGATCTTCTGAAAGACCGGACTCTTAATCTCTACCCTCTTGGCTCCTGCTGCAGTCACTCTCTTGATCAGCTCCGAGCTGTTGATGTCTCGGCCGATCTTGGACTGCTGCCAGGTTACGAAGTCATCCACTGCCTTGGCGACCTCGCTCTGGATTGTTTCCACGGATCCTGAATCTGAAGAATTGATATAGTAGGTCAGGCTGATGCTGTAATTCACCGCTGTTGGCGCCTTCACGACGACCTTGTCAGTCAGCGGCCGGATGTTCGGATCCGTGATGTACTTCGTCAGCCCTGTGATCATCTCCTGGCTTGGGATTCCGTTGTCCATCAGGAATACGATGTCTACCTCGCCTGGGTTGTCACTTGAAACCTTGACGTCTGCGATGGTGCTGTTGTATGTCTTTACCCAGTAGATATATGCTTCCTCGGTTCCTGCCGTTGAATAGCGGGACGGTGCGATGTAGATTCTGTCCTTCAGGGATTCGTCGCTCTCCGGATCCGCGCCGCCATCTGTTTCCGTGATGTTGGTCACGCTCTCTATGTACGGGATTGGATCCACGAGTGTCTGAATGGCTCCCTCATGGATTCCATTCAAATCTACGCCAGTCTCGATGGAAGTGCAGGCCACGTCGACTGTGGTCTCTCCTGCTTTAATCTCCGCATACTTATCGGTCGTGAAGTATGCCTCGCCATCCGTGACTCTGGTTCCGGCCGGGATTGCTATTGCTCCGGTCTGCGCCTCTGAAAGTGTGAAGCGCATCGTCACGGTCGCTGGCTTGGCAGCAGTTCTCTCGATGCCCTTGAGCGCTGCCAGGTTGTCCAGGAAGGCTCCGAATGCGTACTTGAGAAGGTTCTGCTTTCCGGCTCTATCGACGTACATGTACATCTGGTAAATCTGCACGCTGCAGGCATATAAGATCAGGGCGATCGGTTCGCCTCTGTCTAGCACGGTTTCTTCTCCGGTTTCCTCCATGTATTTGTCCTGATAGTCCTGGAGCATCTGCTTCTGGATTCCATCCAGGTTGATGTCGTCATCGATGAAGCTGACGTCCGGGAGTCTCTCGATCTGTTCGATTGCCATGCTCTTTTTACCTCCTTCCTAAGTAAATATCTAGCTCCAGCACGCCTTCTTCGTCCTGGGTTCCTTTTATGTCCTGAAGCTCCAGGCTTGGTATGTATTCGTCCATCGCCTCTGCGAGCTCCACTGTGATCATGTTGATTGCGTCCGGCCCTGGCATATCAATGAAGATCTGTGTCAGACCGTATCCCCGGCTTCCAGGGATAGATCCTTTTCTTGTGATCATCATCGCTTCGATGATGTCGTTGGCCAGTTCCAATTCATCCGGTTCGATGGAACCGTCCGCGTCTTTGATCTGATTAATTCTTATAAAAGCCACTTAGATTCCCTCCCTTATGAATATTCCATGAATGTGACGTCCATCTTGGCTTTCACAAGCTCGCCCTTGTTGTAGATCGCGTTCCAGGCCTCCGATGTCGCTGTGATTGCCATTTTATTGGATCCCATGATTTTGCCTCCGATAACCAGGTATTCCACCTGTCCGCTCCGGTTGGCTTTCCGGATCTTCTCGACCATGCTTCTTGGCTTCACGCCATGCTCTGCAGATAGCGTGATGGTAAGAGTGACGCCCATTGTATCCGGACCGCTAAATTCCCCGCGCGGCACGTTCTGAAGGATGTTGTGCTTCGTCCATCTGGAGTCCTGCGATACCTTGATATCTTTAGCTGTCAGGATCTTCTTGCTATTGACCTCGAATATCAGATCTGTGCCCCAGCAGCCGAGTGTTCCTTTTGCTTTTGCACGGTTCTTTGATTCATCGGTCTTCTTCTTGGTGTCTGTTTTCTTTTTGCTGTTAGCCTTTTTCGTCTTGGGCTTTCTGGCCGGTTTCTTCTTGGCTGCGATGCTGGCCACGGTCTTCTTTTTCTCTGCGACCGTTTTCAGGTATTGGCCGTAAGACCAGCCCCATCTTCCCTTGTATTTTACGTGGTACCATCCGCCTTGCTTTTTCCCATCTCCGGATACCGTGGTTCCGTATGGCATTGCTGTCATGATGGTTCCGTTTGGCTTGCTTCTCACGCGGAGCCCTGACCTCGCTGTGACTTTGTATGTCGCCATCTGAATACCTCCTATCCTTTGATGTGGTTGATGATTTCGGCCACGGTGATGCTTCCGCTCTTTGTGGCCAGCGTGATCCTTGAAGCGTCGAGAGTGATTGCTGGTGCATGAATCTGCAGCGAGCTTCCTGAATACTGCAGGAAGGCTTCACCGATTGCCTGCGCCAGGTCTTTTCTGTATACGCCTTTGCCGCTGACCGGCGGTCTGTGGCTGCTGTTCCAGTACGTTCCGGCCACGATTCCCATCGCGGATCCGTTGGAAAGATGAACGACCAGCACGCTGGCTCCGACCTTCGGCATCTTGTATTCATCGTTGAATGTTAAATAAGGGAGGTCGTCGGTCACGGAATTGTCGAGATCCGGATATGTGACCTTGATCATTCCGCTTCCGTAATCAACGGACGAGACCTTCCCGATTCTGATGGTTCTGTCTGCCATGATTTACCTCCTAGTCAAATGTTCCCTCGTCTACCCATCCGTAAACGTTCGACGAGCTGTCTACGTGTATCAGGTGCCATGGATGCGCATGGCCGTTTCCTCTGCAGTTAGGTCCGAGCGTTATCTTTGCCCTGCCTGCTCTTGCTCTGTAACCTCGCGCTCCTGGATATGAACTGTAGTAATGTGTGCCACCATGGAAGTTTACAATGTCGCCGACTTTGTACGTCTTCTTTGCTGGTGCCGGTGGTGCCGGTGGCGCTGGTGGCGGATCTCCTTTGAGCTGCTTCTGACACTTGTGCAGCTGAATCTCTTGTGTGGTTCCGCTGTCTAATACTTTGGTCTTCACTTCGTCCACGAAGTATTTTCCGTCTGCTTTGCCGAGGTCTTTCACGGTTACGCAGATTCCGGCCACGATTTCTGGCCTTGCGAATATCGTTCCTGTGAGCACGGTTGCTTTTTCGTTCTCCAGGTTGACCTTGGCTGCAGCTTTGTATCTGGCGTCGTTCTCGCTGTCACTCTGCTCGCTGATTTTCAGCGTCCGGGCTCCTTTTGCTTTTTCTCCAACCATTCCGACATAGATGCTGATTTCCTTGCTGTCATTGCCCTTTTTGTATGACGTCCGGGCTCCGGTGTACGTGCCTTCCAGTGTGTCCGTGTAGTCCCAATCGTCCTCGATGAAGTCTGCACGCTTTATGGTTGCCGTGGCTTTTTTGCCTTCGTATTTGCTTTTTCCCCATATCACGATTTTGTTCTTATAGACTTTCATTCCGAGACCGTAATCCTTGCACAAATCATATAAAAATGAGCTGTCGCTTTTGTCTGTCTGCTCTATGGATTTGATGGTGTAGTTCGGTCCATCAAAGATGAGCTTCAGACCGTATCTCTTTGCGATCTCCTGGGCGATCTGTTTAATGCTGACTTTCTTCCAGGTCTTTGTCCTGTTAGTTGATTTGATGGCCGAGTTTGTCGGGATTGATATTCCTCCAAGCGTGGCCACGAGCGGACCTCCGGTCATCTTCATCTCATCCAGGAGAAAGTCTCCGCATGATAGCTTTTTGTCTGCTCCCTCTTTGGTCCAATTCTTAAAGGTGAGGCTGGCCGTGATCCGGTCTCCCTTCTTCGGCAGCCAGCCTTTTAAGAATTTCATGTCTTTATTGAAGACCTGAATGGAGAGCGTGTCGCTGGCTCCGGATGCCACGTCGTCGTATTCGATCTGCTCCGTGAGACCGTCCAGCGACTTCTTTGCGCTTTTCCCATTGAAGTCTATATCCGGGATCACGCGTCTTGCTTCTGCCATTACTCCACCTCCGATTCGTCTTCATCTGCCGCCGGTATTCCATCGTCTCTGTCTGAATCAGATCTCCATACCGGTGTGTCGTTGAGTTCATCTTCGGGGATATCGGGGAGGATGATTTCCTCCCCGTCGGAGAATACAAGCACGTCCAGTTTGTCCCAGTTTGCCAGGATTAGCTGTTGCATGAATTTTTCGGATCCATACTGGTCGTATGCAATCTTGTCCCATGTGTCTCCTGCTTCTGTGTAGTAAACGTTCGCCACTTATATCCTCCTTTCTATGCGAATGCCCGGCGGCCTTCCGTCCGCAGGTATTCTTTCATCATTTTCTTAAATTCTGTCTGGCTCATTCTGTTCGCCTCTACCATGTCCTCCTTGGACGGCGTGCCCGCCTCGAATCGGTACGTTGGACTGAATACGAACTGCTGGCTTGCAGATTCATTGCTGTTACCATTCCCGGACTGCTTCTGTCCAGTAAATGCGCTCACGGTGTCTCCGATCACGCTCGACCGGTTCTCAAACTGCGGAGCCTCCAGCGTCTTGGATCCTGCGTTCATTACTGGCTGCGCGAGTGATTCGTTGGCTGCCTTCTGAACGAGTGCTCCGGTCTTCTGGATACCTCCTGCGAGACCTTGGCCCGCGTACTGTCCTGATTGATCCAGGACTCTTGATGGAGAGTGAATCTTCAGAGCGCTGTTGACGGTTGCTGCTACCTGGTTGGCTATGCTTCTCGCCTGGGCGATCGCTGCAGCTCCACCGGCTGCGATACCGTTCCTGAGTCCGGCCATCGCGAATGATCCGGCGCTGTACATGCTTCCTGAAAGTCCGGAGAAAGCTCCGACCATCTGGCTGCTTGTGCTTCTGCATGCTGCCACTGCCTGGCTTCCGCCTGTTCTGACCGCCACCACGAACATGGTCATGCCGTTTCTGGTCACGGCCACGATGGTTGTCATTCCGGTCTGCGTTGTTGTCCGCATCACGGTGATTCCGGTTACCACGGCCTGGTTCGACTGTGTCATGGAGTTTCTGATGGCCACTGTGACCATATTCATGGCTACTGTGGTTAAAGCTCCGAGCGTTCCAAGTGTTGCCATTGTCGACCGCAGGGATACGGCCAGCGCGGTTGCTGAAGCTGCCGCTACCGTGATGCCTCCTGCAAATACGACCATGGATGCTGATGTTGCCATCATCGGTCCGGCCAGCGCTGTGATCGCTGCAGTGAACGGTGCCACTGCCACTGCCATCCTTGTGAATGCTGCAGCTGTTGGCGTTGCCACTGCGTTGATTCCTGCCGCGCTTGCCTTGAATGCTGTTATCGATGCGCTGCAAAGTGTCAGCGCTCCGGCTGTCATTGTGATTCCTGCTGCCAGGAGCATGATTGCTGCTGCCGCCGCTGTACTTCCTGCCGCTAAGGCCAGGACTGCCGCTGCCGCTGCTGCCGCTGCGACCGCGAGTGGTGCCAGGGCTGCTGCGAGTGGGGCGGCTCCTGCAGCTATGATTGCCATCTTGGCCGCGGTTCCTGTTGCACCTTTGGCCATTGATTTAAGCGCCGATCCAGCTGCCTTTGCGCTGGCTCCGATGATTTTCACCGATGCTGCTGCAAGTGCCAGGGCTGCTGCAAGTGGTACCATGCCGACTGATGCGGCTAGTGCTCCGGCTGCCAGTATCAGAAGGGCTGCGCCTCCTGCCGTTGCTCCGGCTGCCATTGCAAGTGCGGCCGCCGCGAATGGCAGCATTGCCGCTGTGAGTGCCAGGATTGGTGCTGTTGCTGATAGTGCTGCGGTTCCGAATAAACGGACCATTGTTGCTAAAAGCATAAATGAAGCCATGCTGGCTGTTGCTCCGGCTGCGATCATTGCGATTGCTGCAGCGAGTACCACGGCTCCAGCTCCAACCATTAAAACGCCCGCTCCGGCCGCCAAGGCTCCGGCTGTCATTGCGAGAAGTCCTGCGGCTGCCACTAATGCTCCGGCTCCACATACTGCTGCAGATGCTGCGAATGCTGTTAGTGCTCCGCTAAGTGTCAGGATTGCCGATGCTCCGGTCGCTCCGTATGTCGATAAAAGCGGAAGCGATACCGATATAATGGCCAGCGCTGCTGCTCCTAACATGGCCGCTGTTGCCACTAATGTGAGCGCTGCTCCCAGTGCTGCGATCGCTGCAGCTCCTGCCAGGAGTATTGGCGCCAAGGCTCCGGCTATTGCTCCGAATGCAATCAGTCCCGCCGCTAAGAGTGCGAGGGCGATCTGTGCTGCCGGTCCTGCGCTTGCGATCTGTGTCGCCGCCTGGACCATGATCAGGCATCCTGTTGCCGCCAGAACGATAGAAGCTCCGAATGCAATCAGTCCGACTGATGCTGCTGTGAGTGCCGGTCCGAGCGCTCCGGCTACTGCCATCAGTGCGATCATTCCTACTTCCATGATTGTGAGCGCTGCGATTGCCATCGGTCCGGCTGCCGCTACCTGTGTTGCTGCCATCGCCATGAGGCTCATTCCGGCCGCTGCCATCAGAACTGCTCCGCCGAATGCAAGAAGTCCCGCAGATGCTCCGGCGAGCTGTGGTCCCATTGCTCCGGCTACTGCCAATAGTGCAATGATGCCGCCTTCCATGAGTGCCAGGCTTGCGAATGCCATAGGTCCTGCGGCTGCCACCTGTGTTGCTGCCATCGCCATGAGGCTCATTCCGGCTCCGGCCATTAAGATTGCACCTCCGAATGCCAGGAGACCTTGCGTGCCTGCCTGCAGCTTCGGTGCGAGCTGTGCTGCTACTGCCATCAATGCGATAATGCCTCCGGCCATCAGGACGGTTGCTATCTGCGCTCCTGGTCCCGCTGCAGCGAGTTCCTTGGCTGCTTTTACTAATATCCACACGCCTGCGGCTGCGGCCGCGAATCCGATTCCGAATCCGAGCGCATTCTTGGCTGCTGCGGACATTACGCTGCTTCCTTCTTTGAGCGGTGCGCTCATGCCTTTAGTTTTCTTTCCGATGCTTCCGATCGCTTTTCCAACCTTGCCGAATGTTCCCACCAGGGATCCGGCCATTTTGAACAGTCGACCGCCGATCAGCAGAACTGGTCCCGCCGCGGCTGCAATGCCTACCCATTTCACGATGTTCTTCTGCATCGACGGATCTAGGTTGTTGAACTTGTCAATTAGCCCGGTCAAATTGTCCACGAAAGGCTTCAGGACTTCGCTGGCGATTCCTCCGACCGTATATTTCATAACGTCAAAGGATGAATTCAGTTTTTCCAGGGATCCACCCATTCCGGATAGGAGTGCGTCTGCCATCTTCTGCGAGCTTCCGGCCGCTCCTTCCAGCGAGCTTGCGTATTTCTGTACCTGATCCGGTGATGCATTGATCAGCGTCATCCACTTGGCCATCTGGTTCTTTCCGAAGATTGCGGCCGCCGCACTCATCTGTTCCTGGCTAGTTAAGCCCTGAAAGCTATCATGCAGCTGCTTCTGCACGTCGACCATGCTTTTCATGGATCCATCTGAATTGAATATCTCCAGGCCTAGTTTTTTAATCCAGGTAGCTCCGTCTTTGGCCGGACTTGCTAATCTGGCCAGACCTGTTTTCAGTGCCGTGGCTCCTTCAGCGCCACTGATTCCGGCATCGCCGAAGATATCAGTAATTGCGGTCAGATCGGACATTGACCATCCGACTGAGCTGCAGATCGGTCCTGCTGTTGCCATGGCGTCGAATAAATCCGTGACAGTCGTGTTGGCCTGCGCCTGGGCTGTCGATAGGATGTCTGCTGCTGTCGCTGCGTAGTTTGAGTCCTTGCCGAACATCTTCAGGGCGTTTCCGAGGCCGCCGGTTACGACTGATAAATCCGTCGCCGTTCCTGCTGCCAGGTTCAGCGCGGGCGTCAGCATGTCTCCTGCCTGCTTTGCATTGAAACCCTGGCGTGCGAAGTTCAGCGTTGCGTCTGCTGCGTCCTGCATTCCGAATACGGAATTTGCCGCTGCTTTTTTCATTGTTGATTCGAGCTGTTTGGCCTGGGCGTCTGTTGATCCCATGGTTGCCTGGACGAGCTTCATGGACTTATCTACGGATCCGAACTCCTTCACGGATGTGGCACCGAGCGCGATTACCGGCATCGTGACTCCTGTGGTGAGCGCTTTTCCGGTACTTTCCATTACATTTCCGATACCGGTTAATGCGGAAGACAGGCCGCCTTTTCCAAGGCTGCCGAGCATCTTCTGTGCGCTGCTGACTGACGTCTGCAGCGATTTATCTAATTTTCCGGCGATCTTGATCGCTACTTCGAATTCGCTCATTTCTTAGGTGTCACCTCCTTCAAATCGGCGCATAAATCAATAAGGTCAAAGATGTTCATTTGCAAAAAATAATCTAACCCTGTGCTGAGGTTCAGCGACAGGGTTAGACAGCATTTCCGCAACTCTGAGAAGTCCGCAGGATTTATTCCTCGCCGAATAAAAAAGATGTCACTCTGTTCTTGAGTGCCAGGGCGTCCTTTGGCTTCAGCTGCTTAAAGAACTCGATCGGCATCTTCAAAGCTCCGGCTGCGATGATGAGGTCGTATTCCAGAGTTGTCTCCGGAAGAACCGACACGGTTCCGTTGTTTGTGAGGACCTTGTTGGCCTGGATCATATCTGCAGCAGTCAAATTGTCGAGCCCACTGAGGTCGATCTCGCCGATCTTCTGTCCTTCGAAGTCATACTCTTTACTGAGCTTGAGCTTCATCTCGTTATCTTCTGGCTTGTTGATTTCTGTGACTTTTTCACTCATTTTGCGTTCCTCCTGTTATCTAGCACTGGCTTCTGATCTGCGCCAGCATGTCTTTTCCGTTTAATACAAATACGAAGTTCAGTTTGTCGAGCTCCAAAACGACGGCGTTATTGATCTCTACTTTGATGTATAAAATCTCAAGCTCGACCTCTGATTCCATCTTCTTTCCTTTGGCTACCTTGCCGAGTGTGGTTGTCTTGGCTTTGCCTCGTACCACGACTCTGATCGGGTAGTATCCGGTTGCTCCGGTCTTTGGATCCGTGCACTGCATAGATCCTCTGAGTGTCAGGAGCGGCGGTTCTGTAGTGTTTACGATGGAGAACATATCGCTGTATAAAACTGCGAATGGGATCTTGATTGTGGCGCTGGAGAACTGTCCAGTTACCGGATCCTCGATCTCGCCGAGCACTCCGGTGCCTTCCACAGTATCCGTGATGGCTTCAAGCTCCGGAAGCTCCACCTCGCCGGATACTCCGACGAGGGCATTGGCGCCGTTATAAATGTTGAAGTGGTTTAATACTTCAGGAATAATGCTTGCCATAATTAGTTACCTCCTACTGCTGCTGCCAGCGTGTCTGTATCGTAGTCGATGATGTCCACGATTTCCTGCGCTGGTGTGTACGGTGCAATGTGCTGTCTGAACTTCATCGTTCCGGCCAGGATGGCAGTCTTTGGATTGTCATCTGACTTGTATTCGATGGAAGCTCCGGCCCAGTATTTAGGTGCGTATGCACTGCAGCGGATGTTCTCGCTGTCTACTACGCTCTGGACCAGGACGTTGTTCATCGGATCGTCTACCTCGTCGAAGTATGTCTGAATGAAGTTATTTCCCTGCCAGCTGAACATGCGGCGGACTGCAAACCAGATGTCTTTCGCGTCTGAGCTTGCTGGGTATGCTCCGGTGTAATTACCCCACAAGCGGTAGCCGTTCTGGTTGATTGCTGTGGTTACGCCGTAGCCATTGACCGTGTTTGCCTGGTCTTGGTCGAGATATACTTCCGTTCCATCTTCGAGGCACTGGCCTCCGACTCCGAGTAAATGGTTGGACGGTGACTGGTTCGGTACGTCCTCGTTATCTGATGCCATGTACTGGATCATGGCGCCTGCCACTGCAGATTTTGCGAGAATGTACTCGCCGACTCTGTCGCATGGCCAGAGCGGATAGCAGAATGGGCTTGTGTATCCGGATTCCTCTTTCACGTTCTTGGTGTCTGTGTATTTCTTTGCCTTGGCTGTATCAAGGTCAAGAAGTGCCATTGCGCTGTATACGCCATTGATCTTGGCTGCCTTGGCTGCAAGTGCAAGACCTACCTCCGGAATCTGTGACCAGCCTGGTGCGAGAATGAGTCCCGGAACGATGCCGAGTCTTGGGTATACCTGTCTAATGACCTGCGCTCCTGTCTCAGCTCCTGTGGATGGATCCACAGCTCCGATGACGTCCTCTTTCGTAACCTTGGACGGATCGATGACTTTTCCGCTTACCTTGATGGCTGTTGCTGCTGCGCCTTTTCCGCCTGCGAGCATTGTGATTGTGAGGAATCCAGTTGTGCTGTCAAATGCAGCACTGTAATCCTCGCCAGCCTTGAGCTCTGTATCGCCAGTTGAATTCTTGACGGTGAGCCCTTCGAGGATGATGCCTTCTTTCTCGATCACTGCCTGCTTCTGGTTTACCTGGTACTCTGCCTCTACGAGTTCCTTGTTGTGCTTTGCCGGACCCAGGACGTTGATGTAAACGACCGGACTAACCTGGAACAGGTTTGATGTTGCGAACATCGTCTGGCAAAGTGTGAAATTCTTAAAATCTACGGAATATCCGAGTGCTGCCATGGCTTCAGTTCCTGAATTCGCAAGAATTGGAACGTTCACGGCTTCGCTTGGATTCTCGGCCATATTGACCGGAGCTGTTCCGACGACTACCTGGACGGAGCTGTTGCCGGTCTTTGGTACCTGAACGGCTGTAGCTTCTTCCTGGATATAAACTCCATGTCTGATGCTCATTAGTTCTTACCTCCTCTTTCAAGTTTGAATTTCTGCGCTTCTGCGTAAGCGCTGTATACGTATCCTCTCTTTTCTCTGATCATTCTCTCGGCCTCGCCGTATTCTCTGATCGGAATGAAAAGGTTCAGGATCATTGGTGCATCCGCTTTGGCTGCTTTCGCTGCCTCCGGGATTGTCGTGTAGACTGTGCCGGTGATGGCGATTCCGCTGATTGTTGGTCCTACGTAGAGGACTGCTTCAGTCTTTGCCTCCGTCACTGCCTGTGTCTTTTTTGCCGGTGCTTTTGTCTCCGGCGCCTTTACTGATTCGCTCATGACCAGTCATCGCTCCTTCCTATTTTTGGTACGTAGAATTTGATATCTATGGCTCCGAAGTAAAACGGATACGTGTCCTCATCCTGAAGCGCAAAGCTCACATTCTGGCTCGCT
>OHXA01000276.1_pt1 | contig 17988 bp, 16 predicted proteins | sample 1579861 | NCBI WGS metagenome assembly OHXA01 (sample SAMEA3882538, study PRJEB24775) | human gut metagenome | biome: human-associated habitat; feature: intestine environment; material: feces | place: Netherlands | collected 2009/2010
CTATCGTTCTCGCTTCCGGAAGCGGAAACAATACGGAAACAATACGGAAACAATACGGAAACAATATGAGGTCGATATATGCTGGAGGGGAGGACGATACGTGGTGGGTACATGGTCTGCTCCATGAGGATGATGACTTGTTTGACAAAGGACAAAACAATAAATCAGAATAAAATATGGGAATAGCATTACTGGCACTCTGCTTCTGTGCATTGTCACTCGTCCTTGCCTTGTTTGTGGGCATATTATGCCTAGTTTTTGGATAAAGAGATAATAGAATAACTATAGCAAAAGCCTATGAGGATTTACACTTCGTTGTACATTCCTTTGTCATTTTCTGCGGATTTTCCTATCTTTGCAGCCTAAATCAAAAAGTAAGATGATGGAAAACAAAGAACAGAAGACTTTTGAACCGCAGTCTGCCTCTGGGGTGGCAGAGAAGTATGCTGAGATCCTGCTGCAGGTGAAAGGATTGATGGAGGGAGTGGACAACCCCGTAGGCGTGCTTGCCAATGTGGCGGCGCTGCTCAAGGAGGCTTTCGACTATTATTTTTGGGTGGGATTCTATGTGGTGCGCCACGGCGAACTGCAGCTCGGTCCGTTTCAGGGATCTTTGGCCTGTTTCAGCATCAAGCACGGGCGTGGTGTCTGTGGCACATCCTGGGCCGAGGCGCGGACGCTGATGGTGTCTGACGTGCATGCGTTCCCAGGCCATATCGCCTGCTCCTCGCGGTCGCAATCGGAGATCGTCGTGCCCGTCATGAAAGATGGCGTGGTCGTAGCTGTCATCGATGTCGATAGCAGCGAGTTGGATTCCTTTCATGAGGCTGACCAGCAAGGTCTTGAGGCCATCGCGCAGGTTCTTGGCAGTTTGTTTCCTATCGGCTAAGACGGTCTTCAGGCTGGCTCTTGTCCCGATTGTTGGGCCGACCGTTGTCGCGATTACCCGACTATTTGTTGCCACCGTTATTAGGCTGTTCACTACCGCGTTGCTCGGGCTCTGCCGCCATTCCCGTCATTTCTTCCTCCTCCCTCAGTCTGTAGTGGGTCGGCCCTTTGGGTCGACTGTGGTCCTGTAGGAAGATGTGGTTGAGCGTGTGTGCCAATGCTTCCAGCGTTTGCTGGCGCCGAGCAGTTTTGAGTTCGCATTCCCACACCGTGATGCAATGCCAGCCCATCTGTGCGAGTTTCCTTTGCTCCTCGCGGTCACGCTCCTTGTTTCGTTCTATCTTTCGCTGCCAAAATGCCACATTGGTCTTGGGCAGGCGGAAGCCTCCACAGTCGGCGTGGCCATGCCAGAAGCACCCGTTGACGAAGATGCAGGTACGATATTTGCGGAGCACGAGGTCGGGGTGGCCAGGCAGGCGCGGACTGTTCAGCCGGTAGCGAAAGTCTCTGCGCCACAGGTATTGGCGCACGATGCGCTCGGGCTTTGTCCCGCTGGAGCGAATGGCCGCCATGTTGTTGTGTCGCTGCGTCGCTTTGTCCATAACTTCTGAGGGTGAACAAACGTTGGTGATGGAACGTTGGTGATGAAATATTGCTGACGAAACATTAGTGATGTAACGTCGGTGATAAAATGTGGAGAGGGGAATGTGGGGGATGGTGCATAATATGAAAAGGGGTATCAACCTCGCTGGATTATACCCCCTCATTCTATGAAGTTGTAAACAAAAAAGCTTATTTACAAATCCCGAACGGATTAGAGGTTCGGGTTCATCTTCGTCCACTCAGAGACCTCGGGGATGATGCCGAGAGCAATGATCTCGTCGCGCATCTTGCAGAGGTGCTCGTAAGACTTGTTGAGGGCAGCCAGCTCCTCTTCCGTGCCCGTGGGAGCGCAGAAGTGAACACCCGTCTTGTCGATGGTAGAAGGCATAGCCATCATCACGTTCTTGAAGCCACACTTATCGCAGTTGACATAGCAGCCAGCGGGGAGCGTAAACTCCTTGCCGCCCATAGCAGCCTCGATCATCTTCACAGCGTTGTAGGCAGGGCTCTGGAAAGAGCTGCGGCCACGAAGCTTGATGATGTTGGAACCACCCTGGATGGTGTGGTGCTTGATCTCCTCCCAGCGCTCCTCAGAGAGACCCATCTCAGAGAGGGGCTTGCCGTCGATCTTCACCTTGGAAGCGAAGACAGCCATCTGCTCGCCGTGGCCACCATAGGTGTGAGCACCCGTGACCTTGTCCTGCTGCACGCCAAACTCGAGGGCGAGAGCCTGCTGCAGACGCGTAGAGTCGAGAGCAGCGAGAGAAGTCAGCTGGTTGGGCTTCAAGCCAGAGTGGATGAGAGCGGTGAGGGCAGTCACGTCGGCCGGGTTGAAGATGACGACCACGTGCTCCACCTCGGGGCAATACTTCTTGATGTTGTCGCCGAAGTCGGCAGCGATCTGGCAGTTGCCCTTGAGCAGGTCCTCGCGGGTCATACCGTCCTTGCGGGGAGCACCACCAGAGGAGATGATGTACTTAGCACCCGTGAAGGCCTCTTTAGCATCAACGGTGTAGGTGATGTTGGCACCCTCGAAAGCACACTGCTGGATCTCGTCGAACACGCCATGAACGCCCGGCTCATAGATGTCGTAGAGGCAAATGTTAGGAGTGAGGCCGAGCATCAGAACGCTCTGCACCATGTTTGAACCAATCATACCGCCTGCGCCGACGATAACGAGCTTGTCATTTGTTAAATACTGCATTGTTTTATCTTTTAAAAGTTTTATGCTATTTGTTTTATCCCTTTGTGCAACCTGTTTCTGATTTGCACCGCAAAGTTACGCAAAAAAGTAGAGAGCAGAAAATATTTAACCATACTTTTACACTTTTTGTTTTATGAAAGGATAGAATGGGTTTTTTAGAACCATTCGAAAACGATTTGTCCCGTCCGAAACGATGGGATGGCAAAGACGGAGGGACATAAAAACCGCGGCAGGATCCCGACTTTTTTTGATCCGTCTCTCAAAATATATCAACCCTCATGGCAATAAAAGGGGAAGTGGTGCGTTATTGGAATGTGTTTAAACGCATTATTGTCATATCCCTCACGCTGTTGGCCGTCATCGGCGCACATGCGCAATACGACCCAGTCTTTAGCCACTACTGGCTGATGGAGACTTCGTATAACCCGGCTGCAGCGGGAAAGGGTAACAAACTCAATGCCGTGGGCGCCTACTCAATGGGCTTCACGGGCTACGAGGGCAGTCCCAAGACGTTCTATGTGAGCGCGGACCTGCCCCTCTACCTTCTGCGGCAGTATCATGGCGTGGGCGCCTCGATGCTCAACGACCAGATAGGCGCGTTCACCCACCAGCGTCTTTCCGCCCAGTATGCCTTTCGCAAAAGCCTCTTCGGGGGTATGGTTTCGGCAGGTCTACAGCTCGGCCTCGTCATGGAGAAGTTTGACGGTACGAAGATTGATCTGGAAGACAGCAGCGATCCAGCTTTCTCCAAGTCGCAGCTCAGCGGCAACGCCCTTGACATGGGCTTCGGCCTCTACTACGTCCACCGCCAGTGGTACGTCGGCGTGAGCGGACAGCACCTCACCGGCCCGACCGTGGGACTCGGCGAGACCAATGAGATGAAGGTCGATCCCACCTTCTACCTCACGGGAGGTTACAACATCAAGTTGCGCAGTCCCTACATCAGCGTTCCCACCTCGATGTTGGCTCGCTACGACGGCACGGCCTATCGTGCGGACATCACTGCCCGCGTGGTCTATCAGAACGAGAAGAAGCGTATGTACGCTGGTCTCGGCTACAGTCCTACCAACTCCGTCACGGGCTATATCGGCGGAAGCTTTCAGGGCATCAACGTCGGCTATAGCTACGAGATGTTCACCGGTGGCGCCGGTATGGGCAACGGCTACCACGAACTGGTGGTGAGCTATCAGATGGATATCAACCTTCAGAAGAAGGGGCGCAACCTCCACAAGAGTGCGCGGATATTGTAGCGAGTGGGCGAGAGTAGATAGCAGTGAGAGTAGATGGATATGGGTGAGTGTAGATAGACAAAAGAAGAGTTGATCGATAAATTAAGATAAATAAATAAGGATAAATAAAAATAGAAAGAAGCGCCGCCCTTTTTCCTCAGGTGGGATAGGGCGGGTGCTCCAAACCAGTAAGATATGAGAAAAGGAACGTACATATTGGCTATTTGCGCGAGTATGATGGCCACCATGTTGCTCTCGGGCTGCTTCGGTGGCAAGAGCGCGTCGTCGTCAGGAAGAGGCGGCGAGGTGGTCGGCGTGAGCGGACGTGGCTTCAAGGAGCCCACGCCCTACGGTATGACGCTCGTGAAGCGCGGTTCGCTGCGGATGGGCGTTGAGAAACAGGACAGCCTGTGGGGCAAGTCAATGCCCGTGAAGGACATTAGTGTTGATGGCTTCTGGATGGACGAGACAGAGGTGACCAACTCGCAGTATAAGCAGTTTGTCCACTGGGTGCGCGACTCCATTCTCCGTACCCGACTGGCAGACCCGTCCTACGGTGGCGATGAGAGCTACATGATCACCGAGGATAAGAACGGCGACCCCGTCACTCCTCATCTCAACTGGAACAAGCGTTTGCCTCGCAAGCCGACGGAGGACGAGCTGAGAGCCTTCGAGAGCCTCTACGTCACCAATCCTGCCACGGGAGAGAAGATGCTCGACGCGCGCCAGCTCAACTACCGCTACGAGATCTACGACTACACGGCAGCAGCCTTGCGCCGCAATCGTCTCAACCCGCAGGAGCGCAACCTCAACACCGACATTACGGTCGATCCCAACGAGGTGGTGATGATCAGCAAGGACACGGCCTATGTCGATGACGAGGGCGTGATCCACAGCGAGACCATCAACCGTCCGCTCTCCGGACCGTGGGATTTCCTCAATACCTATATTGTCAACGTCTATCCCGACACGACGTGCTGGGTCAACGACTTCCGCAACTCTGACAATGAGACCTACCTGCGTTCCTACTTCAGCAATCCGTCGTTCAACGACTACCCCGTGGTCGGCGTGTCGTGGGAGCAGGCCAACGCCTTCTGCGCCTGGCGCACCGACTATCTGCTCAAGGGACTGGGCGGCGAGGCACGCTATGTGCAGCGCTACCGTTTGCCGACCGAAGCAGAGTGGGAGTTTGCAGCCCGTGGCAAGGATCAGAATGAGTTCCCTTGGAACAACCAAGACGTGAAGAGCGGCAACGGCTGCTTCTATGCCAACTTCAAGCCCGACCGTGGCAACTACACCAAGGACGGCAACCTCATCACCAGCAAGGTGGGTATCTACTCGGCCAATAGCAACGGACTCTTTGATATGGCTGGCAACGTGGCAGAATGGACCAGCACGGTCTATACCGAGGCGGGTGTCGATGCAATGAACGACCTCAATCCGCAGCTCGAATACAAGGCTGCGCTCGAAGATCCCTACCGACTGAAAAAGAAGAGCGTGCGCGGCGGCTCGTGGAAGGATCCTGAGAGCTACATCCGTGCAGCCTGGCGCACCTGGGAGTATCAGAACCAGCCGCGTTCCTACATCGGCTTCCGTTGTGTGCGATCGTTGGCAAGCAGCGCGAGCGAGGCAGCGAGAATGAGTAAGAAAAGTCAAAAACGAAGCAAGAAAAGATAATGTCGAACTACAGTAAATATAATGTCATCTACCGACTGCAGAAGTGGATGGACAGCGTCCCTGGACAGACCTTTCTCAACTACGGATATAGCTGGGGCGCCTCAATCGTGATCCTTGGCGCACTCTTCAAGCTCACCCACCTGCCGGGAGCCAACTTCTGGTTGTTCTTCGGTATGGGTACGGAGGTTGTCGTCTTCTTCCTCTCGGCCTTCGACCGTCCTTTCGACAAGACCGACGATGGTCGCGAACTTCCCACCCGTGTCACCTTCTCGGGCGAACAGGTCTTTGCCGACGAGGAGGCTGGTGACTATGCTGACGAGTCTGGCGACGATACTGACGAGTCTGGCGACTATGAGCATAGCGATGAGGCCGACGAGGCCAACGTCGCTGGTGGGGCTCAACCCCGCGTGGTCTATGGCCGTTCGGGCCAGCGTCGCACGGCGGCTCGCTCAACGGCTCCTTCAGCGGGTCCCGCTGTTCACCACGGCGCTCAGCAGACTGCTGCTGACGAGGCCTTCGATGCAGTCCATGCTGCCGCAGGCGCACAGCCTGCAGTTGCTTCCATGCCCACCGCAGAGCAGGTGGCTATGGCTATGCTCAACTATCAGCGCGGCGATGTGGAGGGAGCACAGCAGCAGGCTCCCGAGATGGTCGAGGCACAGACGAAATATGTCGATGCGCTGAAGAGCCTCACCGACATGTTGGGCAAGGTCAACGAGCAGAGCCAGCGTCTCGCCCGCGACAGCGAGGAGATGGAGAACCTCAACCGTACGCTCACGGGCATTGCCAAGATCTACGAGATGCAGCTCAAGGGCGCGAGCCAGCAGGTGGGCACCATCGACCAGATCAACGACCAGACGCGCAAGATGGCACAGCAGATTGCCGACCTCAATGCTATCTACGCCCGTATGATAGAGGCCATGACGGTCAACATGCGGGCCGCAGCCCCTGGCGCAGCAGCCCCCACGGCTCCTGCTGCCGAGTAGTTTACAGCATACAGTAGGGGAGAGCCAGGGCTTACGGCTCCGCCCCCTGCATTATCACAACGCAAAATATGGCTATCAAGAAAATCAAGATATCGCCCCGCCAGAAGATGATCAACCTCATGTATGTCGTCCTCATGGCCATGCTCGCGCTGAACATCTCCACCGAGGTGCTCAACGGATTCTCCATTGTGGAGGAGAGCTTGAACCGGACGACGGGCAACTCCACGAAGGAGAACGAGGCCATCTATCGCGAGCTGGAGCAGATCATGCGCAAGAATCCTGCCAAGGCGCGCGTGTGGTTTCAGCGTGCCACCACGGTGAGGGCTATGAGCGACTCGCTCTTCAACTACGCCCAAGAGCTAAAGACGCTCATCGTCCGTGAGGCCGACGGACCGGAGGGCGATCCGCTTCACATCAAGAACAAAGACAACCTCGAAGCAGCAGGCGTCGTCATGCTGAGCCCGGGCTCGGGACAGGGACGCAAGCTCTTCGACGCTATCAATAGCTACCGTGAGCGGATACTCCGTCTCATCGACGACCCATTGCAGAAGCAGATCATCAGCAGCAACCTCTCCACGACCGTGCCCTCGGCGGCGCTCAACAAAAACTGGGAGGAGTATATGTTTGAGGATATGCCTACGGCGGCCGCCGTCACGCTGCTTTCCAAGTTGCAGAGCGACATACGCTACGCGGAAGGCGAGGTGCTTCACACGCTCGTGGCCAATGTGGGACTCAAGGACATTCGGGTCAACAAGCTCGAAGCCATCGTTGTCCCCGACCAGACGCGCCTCTATCCGGGCGAGACCATCACGGCCCGTATGATGCTGGCTGCTGTTGACTCCACCCAGTCGCCGGAGGTCTATGTCAACGGACAGAAGATCAAGGGCAACACGATTCAGGTCAAGGCAGGAGCGCCAGGCAAGCACACCATCCAGGGCTACATGCTCGTGCGCGACTTGATGGGCAATGTGTTGCGCCGCGACTTCAAGCAGGACTACATGGTCATTGGCGGTCCGAAGCCAGAAAACTACATTTCGCCCGACGGAATGCAGCAGATACCGCCCTTCGACGGAATGGCGACGATTGCTGCCGACCTGATGAACGTGCTCTATGCGGGCTTCGACAACCCCATCACCATCTCCATCCCCAACACCTCGCAGAGCGACGTGCAGGCGACGATGACGGGTGGTACGCTGACGGCCCGTGGTGGCGGCCACTTCATCGCACGACCCACCACGCCCGGCAATCCCGTCACGCTCCGCGTCTCTGCCAAGGGCCGACTGGTTGGCGAGTATAAGTTTAGGGTGCGCAAACTGCCCGATCCTGCTCCCTACATCGCCATGGGCGCTGACCGCTTCAAGGGAGGCAGTTTCTCCAAGGCCAACCTGATGGCAGCCTCGGGCATTCATGCAGCCATCGACGACGGACTGCTCGACATCCCGTTCCAGGTGACGAGTTTCCAGACCGTCTTCTTCGACAACATGGGCAATGCCGTTCCCTTGTCCTCCAACGGATCGCATTTTACGGCCCAGCAGAAGGAACAGTTCCGCCACTTGAGCCGCAACCGTCGCTTCTACATCACTAACGTGGTAGTCCACGGTCCTGATGGCACCACTCGCAGCCTGGGTGGAGGCAACGCCATGCAGGTGATTGTGAGGTAGCGAATGATATTACATCTCGAACAGAATAGACAATACTTAGAATAGGAAATATACGATGAAACGGATATTCTTCATCCTTTGCATGACTCTCTCGGTGGTCTCGGTCGTAGCCCAGCCCGCCAAGCGAAGAGTCGAACAGCAGAAACAACAGACGCAGACGGGAGCCAACGCGCTCACCACGCGCGCCCTCATCTCTTTCCCCACTGTACAGGAGATGCCTGAGGACGTCGTGTGGCGCCGCGACCTTTACCGCGAGGTGAAGTTGACGGACGACGCCAATGCTGGTCTCTATTATCCGACGGAGCCCATTGGCAGCCAGATGAACCTCTTCACCTACATCTTCAAACTGATGCTCCACCGCGACATCTACTGCTACGAGTATAGGCTGGACGGCAACGAGCTCTTCACCGACTCGGCCCGTATCAAGCCGATCCAATTTCTCGACAACTACAAGATCTACTACGAGCGGCGCGGCAAGGGCATTTATCTTGATAATAGCGACATTCCCTCGGGCGAGGTGAAGGGCTACTACCTCAAGGAGAGCGCCTACTACGACCAAGGCACGTCCACGTTCCGTCGCAAGGTCATCGCCCTCTGTCCGATACTCTATCGATTTCGGCGACGGCGAGACGAAGTATCCTTTGTTCTGGGTGAAATACGACGACCTGGCTCCCTATCTCTCGAAGCAGACGATGATGACCTCCAATCTCAACAATGCGGCGGTCATGAGTGTTGACGACTATTTTACGCGCAATATGTATGAGGGCAAGATCTACAAGACGACGAACATGCTTGGACGCACGCTCGCGCAGTATTGTCCTACCGATTCGGCCATGAGCGCGGAGCAAAAGAAGATCGAGAAGGAGCTCCAGGACTTCGAGAAGAATATCTTCGGCAACCCGGAGAAGCGTGATAGTCTGGATAGCGTACAGACCGCACAGGAGAAGGTCGGCAGAAAGCCGAAGCGTAGTGCCCGCACGCGCCGTTCTGGCGACAAGGAGCCTTCTGTCAAGCGCAGCCGCAGACCTTCGGGCGGTAGTGGCTCGGGCAGTGCAGCACGCGTCTCCGTGCGCCGCCAGCGCCATTGATGAGAGAGTGTGTGGGTCCTTTGGCGTGTAAACGCCAAAGGACCTGATGGTTATATTTTTTCTAACAATTTAAAACAGAAACCGTATGAAAAAGTTTTTTACTACTTTATTGGTTGCCGTTGGCCTGATGAGTGCCACCACGGCGAGTGCTCAGGTGCAGTTTGGTGTCAAAGCTGGTGTCAACGTGACGAACATGTCGCTCGACAAGGAGGTTCTCGACGCTTCCAACCGTGTTGGCTTCTTCGTCGGTCCGACCGTGAAGTTCACCCTGCCCGTAGTCGGTCTCGGTATTGATGCTTCCGCCCTCTATGACCAGCGCGAGGCCAAGGTCAGCGTGGATGGAGTGCAGGGTGTTGTCGATACGGAGCAGACGCTCAAGCAGCGCCAGATTGCTATCCCCATCAACCTTCGCTACGGCATTGGACTGGGCTCTACGGCCAGCATCTTCCTCTTCGCAGGTCCGCAGTTTGGCTTCAACGTGGGCGACAAGGAGCAGAGCCTCTGGAATGAGGCAGCCGAGTGGAAGTTGAAGACTTCCAACTTCAGCGTCAACGTGGGTCTTGGCGCCATGGTGCTCAACCACCTGCAGGTCACGGCCAACTACAACATTGCTTGTGGCAGCACGGGTGACATCCGCGCCAATAGCATTGTCGGCAATGTTCTTGACTTAAGCAAGTATGCTACCAAGGGCAAGAACAACTCTTGGCAGATTGGTGTGGCCTATTTCTTCTAAAGCGTAATTAGGCCAGAATAAACTGTTCTGATAGTAGGGTCGTGGCGTTTTCTGAAAAAGCTCAGAAGTTGCCACGGCCCTTTTTCGTGCTTTGTCTTTTCCCGCAAAGATATCTTCTTTGAATAAGCTAAGCTGCATCTCAACAATAAAAAAGAATTGTATTTTTTTTGTATTGTCTTCGATTTGCATTATCTTTGCATTCGAATAAGAGAGCGAATTGAGAATTCCCCCTGGACAAGGAGCCTGTGACGAGGGTATTGCAGCGGGTGGAATGAACCAATCAATTATCAACAACCAAACGAATCTCATGGCGACAACGATACTTCTTCTTGAGCTCGCAGTCGTGCTGGCGATGATTTTCATTGGCGCACGGATGGGAGGAATCGGATTGGGTATTTTCGGTATGCTCGGCGTCTTTGTGCTGGTCTATGGCTTCGGACTGAAGCCGGGCAGCGCACCTATTGATGTGATGATGATCATCCTTGCCGTAGTGACTGCCGCTGCGGCCCTACAGGCTGCGGGCGGACTGGAATATCTCGTCGGACAAGCGGCGATCTTCCTGCGCAAGCATCCTCACCATATCACCTATTATGGTCCGCTCTGCACCTGGCTTTTTTGCTTGGTGGCGGGTACGGCCCATACCTGCTATTCGCTGCTGCCCATCATCAGCGAGATAGCCCAGGCCAATAAGATTCGGCCCGAGCGTCCTTTGAGTTTGGCTGTCATTTCGGCCTCGCTGGGCATTACGGGTTCCCCTGTCTCTGCAGCCACGGCAGCCATCATCTCCCAGGACCTCTTGGGCGGCGCGGGAGTGGAGCTGGGTACGATCCTTATGGTCTGTGTACCCGCCTCGCTGGTGGCCATCCTTGTGGCCGCCTTCATCCAAAACCGTGTCGGTAAGGCGTTGGAGGACGATCCGGAGTATCAGCGCCGCGTCAGAGAGGGGTTGATCTGTCCTGAGAAGGATACGGAGAGCTTGCGACAAGCCGAGACGATGGCGCGCCCCGAGGCCAAATACTCCGTCTGGGTTTTCCTCTTCGGTGTGGCCTTGGTCGTGTTGTTCGGTTTCCAACCGCAGTTGCGCCCCGAGGGAGTCACGATGTCCGAGACCATCGAGATGATCATGATGGCCGACGTGATCCTCATCATGCTGGTGGGCAAGGTCAAGGTGGGCGACGTGACGAAGGGCAGTGTGTTTGCCGCAGGCATCAATGCCGTCATTGCCATTTTCGGAATCGCATGGATGGGCAGCACTTTCTATACGGGCAACGCCGAGGCCATCAACCAGTCTTTGTCCGGGATGGTAGCCGAAGCACCGTTCACGTTTGCCGTGGCCTTGTTTGTGATGAGCGTCATGCTCTTCTCCCAGGCCGCCACCGTCACCACCCTCTATCCCTTGGGCCTTGCCCTGGGCATCAGTCCGCTGCTTTTGGTGGCCATGTTTCCCGCCGTCAATGGCTATTTTTTCCTCCCCAACTATCCTACGGAGGTAGCTGCCATCAACTTCGACCGCACGGGGACCACGCGCGTGGGACGCTGGGTCATCAACCATTCGTTTCAACTGCCAGGCTTCGTCACCACGTTTGTGGCTATCGGCGTGAGCTATCTCATCACGCTTTTCCTCTGAGCCCTCTCTAATGGCAGGAGGACCAGCCTGCAGAACAGCACTAAAGATGAACAAGTCTAAAGCAGAACGGCTCCAAGCAGGACGGCCCTAACGACCGAACGGCAGAACGAATCTAACGGGAAAATGGCTCTGTCAGCAGACGGAAAGTTGGCGCGATATGTGGCAAGAGCACGACCATAAAGGGCGACCATACGGACAACAAAAAATAAGAGAGAAAACAGATAGAATAATATCAATACAATCATATCGACATGAAGAAAATCTTTGTAACAGCCGCCGCGCTGACCCTCACCTTGGAAGCAAGCGCACAGGGCAACAACACAGGTATGGGCGGCGACCATGAGGGATGCACCAGCCTGGCTGAGCGCGTGTTGAAGTTGGAGAAGAAAAACGACGCCTTCAACGTTTACATCAACTACGCAGCCAGTTTTCAGGAGACGGACAACGGCACGGAGTGGGGTTCGGCCTTTAAGAACCGCCAGGCGCGCCTGGAGTTTATGGGCCATCTGACGGACAAGATCTCCTACCGCTTCCGCCATCGTCTGAACAGTGGCAACAATGCGCAGTCGGAGGACAATTTCGCTGCTGCCACGGACGTGCTCTGGGTGGGCTACCAGTTTAACGAGAAGCTGGGCGTCCATGCGGGTAAGGTGTGTCAGTACTGGGGAGGATTCGAGTATGACGAGAACCCCATGTATATCTATCAGTTTAGCGATATGGGCAACAATATCGACATCTTCAAGGCGGGTGTGAACGTTTCCTATCGTCCCGTGGCCAGCCAGGAGCTCACCCTCAGCATCACCGATGCTTATAGCAACAAGTTTGCCGAGGAGTATGGCGAAGGAGCCTACTCCTTGGAGGCCGACGGAACGAAGCGCCTCCTGGAGGCTTCCAACCATCCGCTGACCTATATCTTCGGCTGGAACGGCAATTTCTTCGGCGACAAGCTCCAGACGCGCTGGTCTTGGGGTATTCAGACCGAGGCCAAGCATAAGTATAGCCGGATGCTCTTCCTCGGACAGAAACTCAACCTGCCGCGCGTGCAGTGGTATTTCGACTACATGGGCGCTTTCGAGGGCCTCGACCGTCTGCGCATTGCAAGCCGCGAGGGAGCAGCGCTGCTGGCGGATGCCGACCATCCCGATGCAGGCCCAGGCTATTTCAGCGACGTCCACTACCATTCGTTCGTCACGAAGCTCAACTGGCAGTTTGTGCCGCAGTGGAACCTGATGGTCAAGGGAATGTACGAAATGGCCAGCGTGGACAATGTCGCTGCCATGAAGGACTTCCGCAAGAGCTATGGCTACCTGGCCAGCGTGGAGTATTTCCCCGTCAAGGGCGAGGACTTCCGCGTCTTCCTGGCCTACACGGGTCGCAAGTTTGATTATAGCAAGGAGTGCGGGCTGCAGGATTACAATACCAACCGCATAGAGCTCGGCCTCATGTACCGCCTCAAAATGTTCTAAAGCATTGCCTCTTAGGGTAGAAAACAAGAAAATATGAGAAATCCGCAGTCTTTGTCTATGAGGCTGCGGATTTTTTTCTTTTTTTTGGAGGGGGCTTCCTAAGGGTAAATGCCTGCTGAGTAGGGAAAACAACCAATACAACATTTACAAGAAAATACAACGCTTCGCGGGGACAAGACGCTACGCGTCAAACAAGCCTTCTGCATGGTAAACAACAAGATACAACAGCTTCGCGTGGAGATGTGCAGAGCCGAATATCCTGCTGAGTAGGGAAAACGACCAATACAACATTTACAAGAAAATACAACGCTTCGCGGGGATATGGAGTTATTTCCTGATTTCGAAATGCTGGTAGTCCTTCACGGTCCGCCAGTTGCCGCCCCACACAAATCCGCGGGCGGTGAAGAGGCGATAGCAGAGGTCTCCCTTGACGATCTTGTAGGGGAATTTGGCTTCGCGCTGCAGGTATTTCCGCCCTTGGCGCGGCTCCACCACTACCTTGCCGCCTACCGTCCGCCGACACGGGTTGTAGAGCGGGTTGATGTCCACGGCCAGTCCTCGGGCGTGGGCCGAGAGTTTGGTGCTCCCCGTCGTGATGCGGTAGTTGAACGCCGAGGAGTTGTTGGCCGCCATCGATCGCTCGTCGTCTGCGCCGTAGTCGTCGATGAGGCGCATCCGCTCGATGGGGTAGTGGGCGTCGTAGAGCTTGCGCAGGATCTCCAGGACGTCGTTGGCAATGGCCCGATTGACTACCATCTCGCCGACGATGCTCCTGCCCTGCGCGTCTTTGTGGAGACAGAGCAGGTAGCGTAGGTCCTCTCTCGCCACACGGCAACCCTCCTTGTAGGACCGCCCCCGCATCCTTTCAAACACCGAGTCGCTGATCTTGGAAACCGAGAAAAAACTGCTCACACCCCTTCGGGCCACAACCTCCTCGCCGACGATGTCGCCCGGGCGAAAGGTTGCTCCAGTCTGCGCTGCCATCTTGCCTGGCAGGCTCTGTGGTGGGACAACGCCCCCGACTCCCATGGGCAGCAAAATCAGGTCCACGGGCAGCAGGAGGAAGCCCACGAGGGCGAGGCGAGGGAGCGGGCGGATCGCCTTCATAGAACGGAGTGCTTTCGTAGAATAGAGTGCCTTCGTGGAATGGAGCACCTTCGTAGCATGGAGCGCCTTCGTAGCATGGAGCACCTTCATAGAGCGGGCGAGGCGGGCGATTTGCATGGAAACCATCAGGTGAGCGATTCGAGATGCTTCTTGATGTCCTTGAGTTCGTCGCGCACGTTGATGAGGCTTTCCAGCACCTGCTGCGTGCGTTCCGATCCGTCGCGGTTCTGCTGGAGCATCTTCTTGGCTGCGGCGATCTTGAATCCCCTTACCTTCACTAAATTGTAGATAAGGCGCACCTGCTCTATGTCCTTCTTCGTGTATTGTCTGACGCGGTTTTGGTTGGTTTTCGGTTTCAGACTGGGGAAAACCGTTTCCCAATAGCGCAGCAGGCTCTCCGCGACGTTCATCATCTGAGCCACCTCTTTGATGGAGTAGTAGAGCTTATTGGGGCGCTCTGCATTGATCTGTTCCATGTTTTTTCCTTCTTTAATTCAATCGGTTTCCTTTGGATTTGCAAAAATACTCAAAAGTCATTACCTTTGCAACTGTTTAGGATGAATTTTAGGAATTAAAAACATAAGACGATGATGACAGCAAATGAAATCCGCGACTCGTTCAAGAAATATTTCGAGTCGAAAGGTCACGCCATAGTGCCCTCAGCCCCTATGGTCATCAAGGACGACCCCACGCTGATGTTTACCAACGCGGGCATGAATCAGTGGAAGGACATCATACTTGGCACGAAGGATCCGGAGCCGCGCCGCCGCGCCGACTCGCAGAAGTGTCTTCGCGTGAGCGGCAAGCACAACGACCTGGACGTGGTCGGCCACGACACCTACCATCACACGATGTTTGAGATGCTGGGCAACTGGTCTTTTGGCGACTACTTCAAGCAGGGCGCCATCGACGCGGCCTGGGAGTATCTCGTTGGTATTCTCCACCTCAACCCCGAGGACCTCTACGTCACGGTCTTCGAGGGCGACGAGAAGGAAGGTCTGGCCCGCGACGAAGAGGCGGCCAAGTTCTGGCGGAAGCACGTGCCCGAGGACCATATCATCAACGGCAACAAGCACGACAACTTCTGGGAGATGGGCGACACGGGCCCCTGCGGTCCCTGCTCTGAGATCCATATCGACAATCGCCCCGACGAGCTGAAGGCGCTGACGCCCGGCCGCGAACTGGTCAACAAGGACAATCCCCAGGTCATCGAGATCTGGAACCTCGTTTTCATGCAGTACAACCGCCGCAGCGACGGGTCGCTGGAGAAGCTCGGCATGAACGTGATTGATACGGGTATGGGCTTCGAGCGCCTCGTCCGCATCCTCCAGGGCAAGCACTCCAACTACGATACCGACATCTTCCAGCCCATCATCAAGGAGATCGAGAACCTCTCGGGCCTGAAGTACGGATTCACCACGCCCAGCAGCACCGAGGATGAGGGCGCGACCGACCAGGAGAAGGTCGATATCGCCATGCGTGTGGTGGCCGACCATCTGCGCGCCGTGGCTTTCTCCATTGCCGACGGCCAGTTGCCGGGCAATGCCAAGGCTGGCTACGTCATCCGCCGCATCCTGCGCCGTGCCGTCCGCTACGCCTACACCTTCCTCGGTCAGAAAGAGGCCTTTATGTTCCGCCTCGTCAATGTCCTGATCCAGGAGATGGGCGCTGCCTATCCCGAGTTGCCAGCCCAGCGCGAGCTCATCGCCCGCGTGATCAAGGAGGAGGAGGACAGTTTCCTCCGCACCCTCGACAAGGGCATCAACCTCCTCAACGGCGAAATGGACGAGCTCAAGGCCCACGGCGAGAAGGAACTGCGTGGCGCCCAGGCTTTCCGCCTCTTCGACACCTATGGCTTCCCCCTCGACCTGACGGAGCTGATCTGCCGCGAAAACGGCTATACCGTCAACGAGCAGGAGTTTGACGAGGAGATGGCCAAGCAGAAGGCCCGCGCCCGCAATGCGGCCCAGGTGGAGAACGGCGACTGGGTCGTGCTGCGCGAGGGCGAACAGGAGTTTGTGGGCTACGACCACACGGAGTATCCATGCCACATCCTGCGCTACCGCGAGGTGAAGCAGAAGAAGTCCACCTTCTTCGAGGTCGTGCTCGACTATACGCCGTTCTATGGCGAGATGGGCGGCCAGGTCGGCGACCAGGGCAAGCTCGTCAGCAGCGACGAGACCGTGGTCGTGAGCGACACGAAGCGCGAGAACAACCAGAGCATCCACATCCTCAAGCGTATGCCGCAGGACCCCACGGAGGAGTTTACGGCCTGCGTCGATGTGCCGCTGCGCGAGGCTTCCGCCCGCAACCACACCGCCACCCACCTCTTGGACTACGCCTTGAAGCAGGTGCTCGGCGACCATGTGGAGCAGAAGGGATCCTACGTCAGCGCCGACACGCTGCGCTTCGACTTCTCCCACTTCCAGAAAGTCACTGACGAGGAGCTGCGCCGTGTGGAGCAGCTGGTCAACAGCCTTATCCGCCAGGATATCCAGCTCGACGAGCATCGCAACATGCCGATGGAGGAGGCCAAGAAATTGGGCGCCGTTGCCCTCTTCGGCGAGAAATATGGCGACCGCGTGCGTGTGGTCCGCTTCGGTCCCTCTTGCGAGTTCTGCGGCGGTATCCACGTGGCTGCCACGGGCCGCATCGGCTTCTTCAAGATCGTTGGCGAGAGCAGCGTGGCTGCTGGTGTGCGCCGCATCGAGGCCATGACGGGCGAGGTCTGCGAGAACGCCATCTACCTGCTCGAGGACACGCTCCGCGAGCTGAAGTCGCTCTTCAACAACGCCAAGGACCTCAAGGCCGTCGTCACGAAGTATATCGACGAGCACGACCACATGAAGAAAGAGATCGAGCAGTTCCGTGCCCAGGCCGTGGACCGCATGACCCAGGAGCTGGTCCGCAGGGCCGAGGAGGTCGATGGTCTGCGCGTCGTCAAGGCCGTCGTTCCCCTCGATCCCGCCGCAGCCAAGGACCTGGTCTTCAAGGTGCGCCAGGCCATTCCCGACAACCTGGTCTGCGTCGTCGGTTCCGTCCATGAGGACAAGCCGCTGCTGAGCGTGATGTTCTCCGACGATCTCGTGGCCAGCCATGAGCTCAACGCGGGCAAGATCATCCGCGAGGCGGCCAAGCTCATCAAGGGTGGTGGTGGCGGCCAGCCCCACTATGCCCAGGCTGGCGGCAAGGACCGTGATGGTCTCGCGGCAGCCGTCGACAAGGTGCTCGAGCTGGTGAGAAAGTAAGTCGGCCCTCGTTTTCCGCATTTTTTCTATAGCGTCAGCCCGGGATAGTTCACGTCCTGGGGCTGACGCTTTCCTTTTCCTTTGGTTATCCGATATTTGGAGTGACGCACGGAGTTGAGTAATATAAAAATCATTGAAAACAACGCTTTTCAAGCAAAAATTCCTGCTGAGTAGGGGAAAACAACAAATACAACATTTACAACAAGTTTACAACTTTGCACGCTTCGCGTGTTGCAATCCTGCTGCAGGGGAAACAACAAAATACAACAAGGGTTCCATGAATGGAACCTTCGCGGGGACATAACGCCAGGAGAAATCAACTGGAAATGTGGCCAAGGCGAAGCGTTGTATTTTGTTGTTTCGCAACAAGCAAGCCTTGATCTGCATGGGCCTCGAAGAGGCGATGTCCCCGCGAAGCGTTGTTCAAAGTTGTAAAAGTTGTTCAAGTTGTTTTCCCATTTCAGCAGGCCG
>OHXA01000283.1_pt1 | contig 17645 bp, 8 predicted proteins | sample 1579861 | NCBI WGS metagenome assembly OHXA01 (sample SAMEA3882538, study PRJEB24775) | human gut metagenome | biome: human-associated habitat; feature: intestine environment; material: feces | place: Netherlands | collected 2009/2010
CCCAGGAGGTCGTCAAACTGCGTGGCGTTGTCGCCCCAGAAGTTGACATAGTAGCCCATGTAGCGGGCAGTCTGAGCATAGCTATCGAAAGAGTACGGGTGGTTGATCATGCCGCTCTTGCGAATCATGTAAGCCATCCAGGGAGCATTGAGCTCAGGATAGTTGTTGGGTGCACCCTCTACGCACGGGCCAATGATGTGGGCACCGTGATCCTGGGCGTACTTGATGAAGGAAGCGTAGCCAGCAGGCGTGTCGTAGTTGAGGTCGGTAGAACCACCGTTGCTCAGCCACAGGAGGTAGCACATCGGGATCTGACCCTTGAAGACGTTGTAAGCACGGTTGAGAGCGTCGAAGGAGAAAGTCTGGAGGATCACCTTACCATTGGTGTTACCCACGTTAACGTGGCCGTTGGCATAGAACGGGTTGCTCTCTGACTCTTTCTTGGTGATGATGTTCCAACCCCACTCGTCGAGGATGTTATAGACACGGATCTCGATATCCTTCGGGTTCAACCAAGACTCCTTGAACTCGGGATAGATGCCCGGACGGTTGCCGTTGTCCTTGTCGTCAGCGACATAGGCGGTGCTACCGTTCTTGTCACCGAAGCTGTACTCCACGAAGTCCATGTACTTGCTGGCCTTGCTACCGACAGTGCTGGGATCGTCACACTTCACGGCAGCCTTGGCAGCCTTGTAGATCTCCTCCAGCGTCATGTTCTTGTACTCGTCCTTGATCTTGTAGGTCAGCACGCGCTCGCCCTCGGCATTGCGGTTGAGCTTGTTACCCATAGCGTAGTTGATCTGATCCTGCAGGGCAGAGACATAGAGACCATTGCTATAGTGGATTGTGGGCACGCCATCAGCGTCGTAGGTGTAGTAGCCATTGTGACCTGCGGCGAAGGAAGCACGGCCCAGCTCGGGCGTGGCGTCGTTGAACCACTTACCAGCGTCGAGCATCAGGAGCTCAGCATAGTAGTAGGACATGGTGTAGTTGGCACGGAAATCGGCCACGTCGCGCTGATACTGAGCCTCGATATCAGCCTCAGAGAAGTGCTGCGTACCGTCGGCATTGCGGAACGAGCGGTAAAAGTCCTTACGCTTGGTGGGCACGTCGTCAGAGAATACAGAAGCGATGTTGGTGGTACGCTTCAGGTTCTCGTCGTGGTTGGCGAGCACCACACCGTCCTTGGTCACCTGGAGGTCGCTCTCCAAGTAGTCGGCACCCATATTGCGGGCCCAACGCCAGGCTGCCTCAGTCTCCTCAGGAGTCCAGTAGGTGGAACCACGGTGTGCCACGCAAGCATAGAGAGGCACATAGTCGCGCACCTTCGCCATCTCCGGCGAGATCTGCTGCACGTCGATACGCTTGGCGTCAGTATTCACACTGGTGAATTGCTGCTCGTCAGAGCAAGAAGTAAAGGCAGTGAGCATAGCCATACCCACGAAGCCTAAACGGATAATTTGCTTTGTCATAAACAATTATTAATTGATGATATTGACTAAATGATTATACTAAATGATAGCGATCGCCAGTCTTTACTTGTTCTTCACAAGATACTGTTCCTTCTTGTAGGTGAGGGCCATGAAGAGAACGGAGAGCACGCAGGCGCCGATGAGGAGGACGAAGGTCCAGTCCCAGCCAGCAGACTCAGCGACGTAGCCGATAACGACATTGGCCAGCAGAGCCGTACCGAGCACGTAGCCCATGAAGCCAGTCAGTCCGGCAGCGGTTCCTGCCACGTTCTTCGGAGCGAGGTCGAGAGCCTGGACACCGATGAGCATCACAGGACCATAGATGAAGAATCCGATACCGATCAGGCAACCAATGACGACATTGATATTGGTGAAGTTCTGCCAGTAAATGACGATCAAGACTGCCACGACGATCATGAAGAGGATGGTCGGCAAGGCACGACGACCGTGGAACACCTTATCGGACAACCAACCACAGATGATCGTACCAGGGATGGCAGCCATCTCGTAGGCGAAGTAGGCCCAGCCGGCCTCCTTGATATCGATGCCCTGCTCGGTGAGGATGGTAGGTGCCCAGTCGAGGCAACCGTAGCGCACCATATAGACGAATGCGTTGGCAAAGGCGATATACCACAAGAACTTGTTGGTCAGCACCGTGCGGAAAATCTGACCCGTAGAGAGCACCTCCTCAGACTTCTCATCGTAGGTGTCTGCATAATCGTTGCGCCACTTCTCAATAGAGGGAAGACCGCAAGACTGAGGCGTATCGCGAATCATGCTATAGGCAATGATAGCGATCAGGATAGCAACAGCAGCGGGGAAGAGGTAAGTACCAATCAAGAAGTAGGACTTCTCGTCAGCACCGTAGAACCATGATCCGAACCAAGCGGCTCCATAGACGGCCATCGGGCCTACAAGGGCACCACCGACGTTGTGGGCGCAGTTCCAGAAGGACATCCAGGTACCACGCTCCTTGATGGAGAACCAGTGGGTCATCACGCGGCCACACGGAGGCCAACCCATACCGTTGAACCAACCGACAAGGAAGTTCAAGACGGCCATCAAGGCAATTGCCAAGCCCTTGTTGTCAGCACCAATCCACTGCACCGGAACGATCATGAACATCATCGAGATGGCAGCGAGGATCAGACCCAGCGGCAGGAAGCGCTGTGCATTGCTGCGGTCGGAGATACTGGCCATGACAAACTTGGAGAAGCCATAGGCAATAGCGTTCATGGAGAGCACCACACCCAGCTCACCCTTCTCGAAGCCAAACGGCGCGAGCATCGGGATTGCCATGGAGAAGTTCTTGCGGACAATATAGAATCCCGCATAACCAATAAAGATACCGATAAAGACCTGCCAACGCAAGCGGCGGTATCGCTCATCTGCCTCGGAGCCTGTCTGCTCAGGCTTGAAAGCAGGAGGAGCTAAAAAATTCCACATAATAAATTTTATTTAAACATTAGTTATTCCGAATCTCAAAGGATCGTTGTATTCCTTCAAAAGCAACTTTTGCGCAAGCAAAAAGGGTAAATCGTTTTACGCTTCAAAACCCAACGCCATGCTTTACGTTTGCAAATGTACAATAAGACGGCGAAACAAACAAACGTATTAACATGTTTTAAGGATATAAATCAAGAGCAGTAGCTTTTCAATACATTTCAAACAACCAAAAGGCCATTTTCTGTATATTACATGCATGTTTTTCGCTTCGAAAGCTAATGAAACTAATTTTATTTAAACGCAACATCTTGTCAACTTCACGAATCTGCCACTTCTCAAGCATGCAAAGGAAGAAACATGCACGGTATATAAAAGAGTGTGCACTTTATATGAACAAGAGTATGCACAGTAGACAAAAGAGTGTGCATGGTATAAAGGAAGGGAGCGAGAGTACAATATGAAGAAAGGATAAGAAAACACAACAAAGAACGGGCGGGCGCCCGAGAGAGTACCCGCCAGTTCTTATAGGATGACCTTACGTCTTGGCTACGCCTTAGCCGAGCGCGTCGTTTTTGATCTTGTTATAGTCGGCAAAGGCTTTGTCGAAGGCTTCAAACTGTGCTTGCGACTTCTTGCCGAGGGTACCACGAAGTCCGCGATAGTAGCGCACCACCTTGGCTCTAAGCTCACGACGGTCAGCTTCGGTAGCACCAGCCTGATAGGGAGCATAAATTTTGTCCAAGTCCTTATACATCTGGGGCACGAGCGTAGCAAGAAACTCCAGTTCGCCAGTATAGTCCCCGGGCGAGACGGTCGGGGCTGTATCTTGCGCTGTCGTGTCCTGCGGGGCCACCGTGGCCGTGGTATCATGGGGCACGGCTACTTGCTGCGTGTCGTCCTGTGACAAAAGGTTGACATCATTGATGAAGTAGAGGACGATTCCAACCACTACAGCCAAGGCCAACACGACGGCAAAGGCACGGAGCGCCCCCTTGCCTACCTTGGGCACGCCAACCTTCACACCGCCTGAGGGACGGCTACTGCGACGGTGATCCAAAGCGTCAGCAAAATCGGCCATGGTCTCATAGCGCGCACTGCTATTATAGTTGCAGCAGCAACTCACCACGTCGTAGAACTCACCACCGAGGCGCAAGTCCTTCATCAGCATACCGAGGGCATACATGTCAGCACGTGCAGTGACAGCCACCGTGCCGTCCTTGATCTCGGGGGCCTGATAGCGGATGACCTGTGCCGCGTCGTCCTGATTGCCGGCATAGGTTTGGCGGAAGTTGAGCAAGCGGACCTGATTGCCCTTCTTGGTGACAAATACCACCGCTGGAGAGAGGTCGCCATGAACGCCCTTGCGCTCATGGATATAGCCGAGGGCAGAAGCCAACTGCTCGAGCACGGCCTTCTTGGATTCAAGGGATGGATTCTCAGCAGTGAAGGCTGACAGGGGACGGGCGTCTTCCCAATCGACGACTAGGCAGCGTCCCAGGCCGTCCACATCCCGCATCTCTACATAGCGAAGCAAGTAGGGATGTTCCTCGTCGTGATGTGCGTCAAACTGGCGCTGAAGCCCCTTTTCGTAAAGCGGCTTCCCTTGATATTCTTTTTTGATGGAGATCAGCAACTCCGGCTTTGCGCCGCCATCGCTCAACGTGAAGCGATAGACACCATAAGTTTTCAAATCCTGCATAATTATTTGCCGTTCTTGACCGTTGGTACTACGTGATGGAAGTCCAAGTGAGCATTCCACCATGATTAAAGTGCAAAAATAGGAATTTTATTCGGTATTGCCAAAAGATTGGCCTTCTTTTTTACTCCCCTCTGCCTGCGTCTTCTCCCAGGCTTCCCATTCTGCCTGAGCCTGCTGCCAGTCGGTAACCTCTCCCGAGGCGACTGCTTCGGCCTGGCGCGCAGCCTCATCACGGGCTCTATCGCGGGCGCGCTTGGCCTTCATCTGGGCAATGGTAGTCTCATCGAGAATTACGATCACACCACGACGGATGGCCTCCTGTAGCTCGTCGGGTCCGAAGGCCTTACCCTGCACATTGAAGTCGGATATATTAAACTCGTAATCGACGCGCAGCTCGTGGCGAATCTCCTTCTGCCGTCCCCTCTTGCTGGCGTTCTTCAACTTGAGCAAGCGGGCTATCTCCGTAATCTCTTGTTGTGAAAATTTATTTCTTCCCATGTTGTTCTTCTCTCTGTCTGCCCACGTCGGGCGTTCTAGCACTTTGCTATCGCTACCTCGGCATGACCTCAACACTACCCTATTATCTCGACACAACCTCGCTATTGCCTCGCTTACGCCCAGACTTTAACAAGCTATAAGCCTGCCGTTACCTCGTGAGACTCAACTTAACATTGAAGCCGAAGTCGTGGGTCGTGGTCGGATAACTGCTCGAAGAAAGGAGCGGCGTATTGGTCTGCATGTCGTAGTAGAAGCTCATCGTGACCAGACGCGAGAGGGTGTAGTCGGCGGAGAACGAGAGCTTGAACGCCGAGTTGCCACTCGAAGCCGAGGAAGTCATCGTGGCGATGTCGCGCGTGATGGCTGCCTGCTTGCGGAACGAGAGGTCGAGACGCAGGTTCAAGTCGCGGTTCACGCCACCACGAGCAGCCTGACCGCGGTTGTTCTGACTGTTTTGACTTCCCTGTTGTTGGCCGTCGCCCTGTTTCTTGGTCTTCAGCTTTTTGCGGCCGCGCGGACCGAAGAGGTCAAAGTTGTTGATCTTATAGCCGAACCCGAGTACCCAATCCTTACTGATGGCCTCATTGACCTGGACAGAAGTCATCGAGAGCGAGAGCTGACGTGTCTGGTTGTACTTGATCTCGGCCGTCAGGTTGTTGAGCGTCGTCACCGACAGACCGAGCAGCGGCGAGAACGATTCATTGATGCTCACCATCGAGACGTTGAACATCGAACTCGGTATGGGGCTTCCCGTCGCGGCATCCTGGACGAAACCGAGGTCGCCGTTGAGGGCCAGCCAGGTGCTATAGCTCTGGTAGGCGCCGACACTATAGATGCTCTTGTAGCTATGGTTGATGTTGACGCTCTTGAAGAGGTCGCGGAACCACGGCAACTGTGAGAGACCGCTGTAGCGCACGGTCCAGTTGGGCAGCAGCGAAGCCAACGTGGGGAAGATGTTCAGGCCCACGCTTCCCATGCCCGTATAGGCGTTGAGGAAGGCAGGGATCATCACGTCGCCACTATACTTGTCAACAGCACCCTTGGCAGGATCAAACTTGCCTCCGCCCAGGGCAGCAGGATACTGTTGGCCCACATACTGCGCCTCCACCCGGTCACGGTAGCCATCGAGGGAGCGGACAAACTTCTCGAAGGTCGCACTATGGTAGCCGTTGGCCGCGTTGCCCGACCCTTCGAACGCGCTTCCCAGCGACAGCGTTGTCATGGAGAAGGTTCCGCTCTGGGTTGTCGGATTGCCCTCATACATATATTGTATGCTCTTCGCCGTGGTCTGCGTGCGAGAGGCGTTGAGGTCGATCTTGAGGTTGTTGACAGGCTCCAGCGTCATGCGCAACTGCAGGTCCTGGGTGTGGTTGGTCGTTGCCGGCGTGGCCACACTATCGTTGGAGAGCAACCAGCCTCGCTCGCGCGCGCGATCTATATAACTGTCTCCCGTCATACCAAAGGCGAAGTCGAGGCCTGGAGCGAGGGCATCGCCACTACGCTGACCGAAGGCCTTACCTATGACGGGCATGAAGCCGGGCAGCATCATCGCATACTGGTCACGATAGGAGATACTGAAGGATCGTGCCGTCATCAGCACACGGGCCACACACTGGGCCGTCTTATACCAGCGCTTATCGTCGAGCGGCTCCTTGGGCGTGACGGTGAGTTTCATGCGGATGGTGGAGTCGGTCTTGTTGAAGATCTTGATCTTGTTGTCGTCCACCTTCTTCCAGCGTACGTCAATGGTCTTACCGTCGGCATCCTTGGCCGTGACGATGAGGCGACGCGTCTTCTTGCCATGATTGATGACCATCGTGGTGTCGGCCTTGATCGTCACCTCGCGTTCGAAGCTACGGCGATTCTTGGGCAGTTCTTTCTTCTTGTTGCCAGCCTTGTCGTCCTTGTCGTCCGCCTTGTCCTTTTCCTTATCGTTCTTTGGCTTCTGTGGCGGATTGGGCGTGCGCTGATCGCGGCCCGAGGCGTTGGGGCGACGGCGGTTGTTGCGTTTCGACTGCTTAAATCGCTCGTTGGTCTTCTTCAGGAACGGGAACTGGTTATAGAGCTTCTCCAGGTTGAACGTACCATTGAGGTTGATCGTGCGGCTCATCGAGATAGTGTTGCCGAGCGACGTACCATCCTCCAGATCCGATCCTCTCACCCACGAGTAGGTAGAGGCGTAGCTGGCGTCGGCATTGACCCAGTCGAAGATGGGTATCAGGTTGAGCGGCAACTGGTAGGAGGCGTTGAAGGACTGGTTGAAATCCAGCGGGCGTCCCCAGTGGCGGATGCTCTGCTTCACGGAGTCTTTCCAAGCCTGATACTGGTCGGGATAGAGATCCTTGTTGACGGGCGTATAGGGTTCTTCGATCTCCGCGTGGGTCGCACTCTGGAAGTTCATGTGCAGATTCTTCGTCAGATCCCAGCGGATGGTGAAGTCGCGGTTCCACAAGAACTGCTGACTGAAGGTCAGCGGCAACATGGCGTTCTCCGTCGATTCCATGTCGCGCTCCTGCAGCTCATAGTAGGAACGCGTCATCTCCGTATTGAAGCCGATGTTCTGCGGCAGCCAGTTGAGACCGAAGCGCTTGAAGATCTCCAGCCACTTCGATCGGTTCTTGATCTTCTTGAACGGTTCCCACGATTTATAGACCGGCGTCCAGCTATAGGAGAGTGCGCCGCGCCAGTTGTCCTCGTTCTCATAGACCGTAGTCTCGCCGCTGGTGTGGGTGTGGCTATGGCTATAGGAGAAGGAGAAGTTGGCCGGGTCGTAGGGCATGGGGTGACTCTTGTTCTGTATGCCAACGCGCACATTAGAAAGCGAGAAGTTGGTCGTCGTCTGCTTCGTGACGGCGATCGACTCAATACTGTCTCGCTCACTGCGGCTTCCCGCTGCGTCGAGTGCATCCTGCAGTTCCATATCCGTATCGAGCGGATTGTACTTCGGGCGACTTTGAGTGCGCTGCACACTATAGTAGATCGGTGCAGAGACCCGCGCCTTATCGGGGAAGAACTTACCCAAATCGAAGTTGGTCGTGAGGGTATAGTCGCTCGTTGTCTCCTGCTGGCGCTCGTTGACGCCCTGCTCGATGCCACCGAAGCCATCGGTGATGTAGCTGCCATTGAGGTCGATGGTACCAAAGTCGGAGAGCTGCACGTTGAGTTTTCCGCGTGCGGCCCAGCCTCCCTCGTTGTTATACTCCAGCAGGCGGAGCTCGTTGACCCACACCTCACCGCTCTTCTCCTCGCCACTGAGGTTGCGCACACCGATGATCATCGTCTTCACCTCGCCGAGCGTCGGATTACCGACGATGGTGATCTTGTTGGCTGGTTTGTCGGCATCGTAGGTCACGAAGGGCATGCTGAAGCTGGCCGTACCTGCGGCCTTGGCCTCGTTGCGTGCCTTCTTCACGGCCGTAAAGACCTTGAGCGGGACGTCGAGCATGTTTTCCTCGGGCCATACGGCCACACATCCCTCACGCGAATAGCCATTGTAGCGGCCAGGGGCGGTGAGCGTCAGCGGAATCTCATACTCGTAGTAGTTGTTCTTATAATCGGAACCGAAGCGGACAAAGACTGCCAGCTGACTGTTCTGCAGTCCAGTCGTGTTCGGGTCGAAGGCATTGGCGTGTGCGAACATCTGGATGCGCTTGTACTGACGGAGATCGAGGGTGGTGTTCTTATAGACTGCCTTCGACTCGCCCGTACCCAGGCGGTTGACCGTCATAGCCAGAGCCTGCTCGTTACTCTGCACGAGCTGCGGCTGCGTCGGATCCTGCTCGCGCGAGATGCCCGGCGGGAGAACATAGTTGACAGGCACCTTGTCGGAGTTTTCCTCGATGCTCACAGCGCTGACGGACATCGTGCCCGAGGTCGTTGCCGAGTTGGTGAGGTTCTGGTTGTACTGTCTCCAGTCGCCACGCACCAGGTCGAGGGATCCGAAGCGGAGCACAATAGGCTTCTCGAAGCCCGTGAGGAACATGCGCATGAAGCGGATGGAGGTGAAGTCGCTGATGCCACCGACACGGCGCTCAAACTCTCTGAGGGGGATGCGGAACTGATACCATGTCGCCTTGCCCGTACCTCCCTTGCGCAGGGAGGGCGTCGTCTCGCGCTTATCGACAATGAAGTTTTGGCCTACGACCAAGTCCTGGGGACGGATGGAGAGATGGTACTGGTAGTACTTCTCATACTCGTTGAGCGTGTAGTCCTGGTTGATATCTTCCACGTCGGGGGTCGTCTTGTAGGACGTGTCGTAGTTCTCCGGCTGGTTGTCGGAGTCGGGGGAGTTGCCCTGCGGCATGTTGATGCGCTTGTAGCGCTCCAGGATAGACTTCTGGTCGCGGTCGTAGTCGGATCCGCGGAAGTAGTGGTAGTTGTCATTGGCTGGGTCGGCCCAGATGGAGTCGAAGACGGCCTGGTTGACCTTGCCTCTGATCTCCGTCAGGAAGTCCTGGTAGGACTCAAACTCGCGTTCCTGACCGTCGGTGAGGCCGTTGAAGCCCACGTCCTGCAGGGCGCGGCTGCCCTTGGTAGTGGCAAAGGCATAGGTGACGGTGGGCTGCGTCGGGATGCGGCCCCACTGAGTGGTGGTCCAGGACTCGCTGCCATCGACGGGCATTCCGCTCTCATAGAACTTCTTGCCGTCGCGGAGAATGTCCTCGCTCACCTCGCCGAGGTCTATATAGAAGTCGCCACCGTAGAGATGAGCATCTTCGCGCTCGTTGCTGTAGATGAAGGGGTCGAGCATCCAAAACTCGATATACTCGATGTTGGCGGCCTCGAAGTCGCTCGTGTCCAGTTTGCGCATCATGCCGCCCCACTTCGTCTTGGGCTGGTTGAGGCGTCCGTTGAGGGTGAGGTCGGGATTGAAGTTGTACGGACCACGCTCGTCAGGATAGTAGGCGAGGTTGAGGACAGTAAGCATCGACGACTGGCCGCTATAGTTGTTCTGGTCGCGCTTCGGGAAGAGCTCGCGGGTATAGACCTCGCGCACATAGTAGTTGGAGAGCTGCTCCAGGTCGCTGCGGATATGGCCTGGCGTGAGCGACGAGCTGCGTCGTGTGAAGAGCGGGTCGATATTGTACCATGCGAGCAGCGATCGGTTGTAGCCGCTCTTGAGCGTTGTCTTGTCGCTTGCCTCGTTGAAGAGACTCGGTACGGAGGAGATGATCCAGGAGGTAGGCTGCGAGACGTCGATGGTACTCTTCGTGTTTTCGAAGTCGTCGAGGTAGGAGGCGTTGTCCTGCGTGCCACTGGCCTTGCCGGCAATAAGCTGTGCAAACTCGGCCGATAAAGAGATCTGCGAGGGCTGCGTGAGGTGGAGGAAGGGGATCTTGTCGAGCATGTTGGTGAGCCACTGGCTCTCCTTCTTCCAGTTGAGGTTGAGACCCCAGATGGTATTGTTGAGGGGTTCCGATCCCATGCTGACCTTGGTGGTGAGGGCCTGCTCGCTCAGATGCATGAAGGTACCACCCAATTGGAAGTTCTTCGAGAAGTCATACTCCCAGTTGAGTCCCACCATCGTTTTACGTTCCTGACCATAGTCGCTCTGGCTTTCGAGCGAGACGTTGATATTGGTGCCCGCGTCGATGATGTTCTGGTTGAGGATGGTCACCTCACCCGAGTTGTAGTCCACGGAGTAGTCGCTTCCCTCGGTCAGGGTCACGCCGCCTGCCGTCACCACCACCGATCCCTGCGGCACGTTGTAGGCGCCCAGAGAGATGACGTTGGCAGAGGATCCGCTATACTGTCCTACAAGCATGTACTTGTCCTTCTCGGCTATCTGCTTGGCCACGGTCTTCGTGGAGTCATAGAGTTCGGTGAAGGCATACTTGTCCGCGCTCGCTGCCGCCACGCCGTGCTGCTCGAGATAGTTCTTCATGTAGGATCCGAAGGGTTCGGCGACGGGGAAGAAGACGCGTCCGTTGCTCACCGTGTAGCCCTCCACAAAGTCGAAGTAGCCGTTGGAATTGGCCTTGTTGTTGTTGTCGAGGCGGTCAGCACCGAGGAGCTTGATGATCGGCGTACCCTTCACCTGAGCCTCGGGGATGTAGGAGATATAGACGCCCGTGGTGTCGCTCTGGTACTTCACGTCGAGGCGGAACTTCTCCTTCTGCACCGTCGAAGCGAGGTAATAGACGTTCTTCATCATCAGACGCCAGTTGCCCTGCGCAGGGTTGTTGCTCGTGTTCTTCAGGGCCTTGACAAAGAGGGCCTCGCCGACGTTGGTGCGGTCGCTAGAGAACTCACCCACCTGGTAGGTCACACCACCGTAGGTATATTCATAGGCGACAGCGAGCACCTGGTCGGCCTGCAGCCCGGCGCGCAGCGACACATAACCCAGCGACGTATTGACCGTATATTCCGAACTGGACAAGAGGCGCGCACTCGAGAGTTTCTCAAAGTCGGTACCACCAACGAGTCCCATGCCCTCCAGCGCGCTGGAGGCTTGGTCGATGTCGCGGGCCTCGGGGTGACCCTGTGCGATGGTCTGATACTCGCCGTTGGCTTGGTTGGAAGGCACAGCGCCCGAGCCTGGTCCCCAGAGGTCGGGACGGCTCACACCGTTGTTCTCGCCCAGGTCGGTGAGGGCGACAATATTGCGGGTATTGGAGGTGGTTCCAGTCTTGTTAGTTACCCAGATTTCCACGCGGTTGATCTTCACGCCCGTGGCAAGGTTGGGGAGCGTGCGCATGCCCGCGTCGTAGTGGGCAAGGAAATAGTTGGAGAGGAAGAAATGGCGGTTCTCCTCATAGTCAGCGACATCGATCTCAAACGGGGTGAGCTGCTTGCCACCCTTGGAGGAGACGCTCTTGTTGGACGACTTCTTCTGCGAGAACACCGTCTGGAGTTTCAGACGGCCAAACTGGAAGTCGGTGCGGATACCGAAGAGGCTGCTCGCGCCCTGCACGAGGGAGTTGTTGGAGGGGAAGGAGATATTGCCAGCCTCAACGAGACGCACCATCTCGTCCTCCTTGCCGTCATACTTGAGTTTGAGGTTCTGCGAGTCGAAGTCGAAGGTGGCGTCGGTGTTGTAGTTGAGGTTCATGTTGACCTTGTCGCCGACCTTGCCATTGACGTTGAGGTTGATCTTCTCGTCGAAGTCCATCGTCGTGGTCTTGCGGTTGCGGATGGGGAGTGACGGGTTGTCGATGTACGCCGCCAGGGCCGAAGATTTTCTCTGCTGGTCCGAGGTCGAAGTGCATGTTGGTGAAGTCAAACTTCTCCTTGCCCTGCTGCTGGAGAATCTCCTTGTTCTTCTCGCGATAGAAATCGGCCCAGCTCTGTCGTTCGCTCCACACCCTGTACTCGTCTGGAGTCATCATGATCGGCGTACCGACGTAGGTGCCACCGATCTTGTAGCCGACGACATAGCGGTCGATGGAGTCGTTGTACTCCACCGTCTGCTGCATATTTTCTGGCCTTTGCAGGTCGGTGGTGCCTTGCTGCAGGTCGTCGAAGGTGATGGGGGTGGTACGCTGTATCTTCCAGCGCGGATGGAGCAGCGAGTCGGGGATTTCCTCTTCGTCGATGATCACCTCGGGCAGGTCGGGCTTCTTCGTCTTCGTGGTGTCGGCGGGAAGGAGCGACGACCAGGCTGGTGCGTCGACGACAGCCGACGACAGCAGCAACCTGCCTGCGATGGCCGCAAGGCTCACCGCAAATAAGACACTCATTATGATGGCAGACCTTTTCCTCATATTGATCGGTGCCCCGCTGCTGCCTTCTTCAAATTCAAAGTGGGAAGGCTCTGCGGGCTTGTCAGATGTCTATCTTGCTTGGAAAAATTGGGTATGTTCCTGATTTTTTTTAATTCTCTTTATTCTCTTCTGCGTCCAAGGACGCTTGCCAGGCTCTATTTGATGAGCTTCAGCGCCTGCTTGACGACTTGCTCCACGGGCAACGTTGGCTGCTCAGTAAGGATCGACTGGACGACCTTGGCCGACGGCGCAGGGGAGAACCCGAGCATCGTCAGCGCGCTCACAGCCTCATCTCGAACGGTAGTATCGACCGCAGGAGTACCTGGCTTGGAGACGGCATGGAGCTCGTCAGCTATGCCGCTGGCCACTATTTTGTCCTTCAGATCGACGATGATGCGCTGCGCCGTCCGCACACCAATGCCTTTCACGCTTTTCAGCATCCGCTCGTCGCCACCGGCGATGATGTTGCAGAGTTCCTTCGGCGTGATCGAAGAGAGGATCATCCGCGCCGTATTGGCTCCCACACCAGAGACGGTGATGAGCAGGCGATAGAGGGCGCGCTCCTGTACCGTGGCAAAGCCGTAGAGGGTGTAGCTGTCGTCGCGGCCTCCCGTGACGATTGCCTCGTGGACATAGAGTTTCACCTCCCGCTTCCCCTGAAGAACGGTATAGGTGTTGAGGGAGATGCCGAGCGCATAACCGACACCCGCCGCCTCAATGACGGCCTGCGCCGGGGTGAGCGCAGCCAGCTCGCCTCGTATATATTCTATCATATCGTTGTTTGCAAACTTATTCTTATATTTAGCTAAACGCAGACGCCCCGCCTTTTATTGCCTCACCTCTCCATTTTATTGCCCGCCTCTCCATATTTTTGCCCCATAGCCTGCTTCCGCCTCCGTTGCCTGGGCTGCAGGTTTGACCACTGGATGTATCCTTGCGACACTGACTAAAATTTTCCACCTCTATAAATCGAGACTTTTACAGATCCCCGAATCTGCAACTAATAGGACTAAAGGCGTTTTTGCTTGCAAAGCGAAAAATGATCATCTTGTCGTACATATTCTTGCGCAGCAGAAACATCTCAGACACAAAAGTCCCATACCCCACAGAGCGACTTTCCAAAGTCTCTTTCTGGTTAAAGCGCACGTTGGTATTGCTATCTCTGTTTTCAATGCCGACTATCACGTCGCCGATGATCGCAACGCCGGATCTGTAGCCCAGGAACTTCTTGCAGGTGGGCTTTGCGTCATACTTTTCCGCCTCTATGAATTGATGGTCAAAGTCAAAATCGTACTCCTGCCCAGCCTTCAGTTGCCCTGTTGCAAGTAGGGCCTTGACCAGCAGCTTGTTCGTTTTGTCCGCAGTGGTGAAATCATAGGCTCTGCCAGAAGCTGACTGACAGGTGGTGTTCTCGCAAGTTAGTTCCTCGATAGCGCGTAATATGGTGTCCGCACTGCAAGTACGAAGGGATGGACGAAGGGACAAATGCCTCATGAGGTGAGTGGTCACATCCGCGACACATGAGCCACCACAAAGATAGACGCACATCAAAGAGCGTAGGATCTCGCTGTACTGATAGCCATACCATTTGCATCTCATTCTCAAGGTGGAGTCAACGGTTTGAGCCAAAAGAGCATCAAATTGATCCATGATCGGAAAAATTCCTCCAAAAGGAGTGAGTTTCTCGGATTTTATTTGTACATTTGCCATGTCATTCGGAGATTTTGCTATACTTGTTAGTGCAGCACTAAGTTAGGTGAAAAATCCGACATGGCAAAATTCTGAGCAACTTTTTGTTGCTCAGGTACTTATAAAAAATGCTAACTCATAGTGCTGCGGAAATTAGGGATTATACAATATCATTGAAAATATGGCAAAGAATCGATTTACCTTGCTCTTGATAAAAAAGGGAATTCCAAAAGATCAAGTACTTAAATCGTAAGCACTCAAATTAGGGCTGAATTTTGAAAGTTGTAACTTTGCTGCCAAAATTTAATCATTGATTTATGTACAGCAGCGAAGATTTGGAACGATTCTATTTCCAGTACCAGACGGAGGCAATGCCGAAAGGCATCTCTATTGAACAGTTCTGTTCCCGTAATAAAGTACCTTATAACATATTCTACAAATGGTACAAGGATACACGCAACAAGATTGTGGAAGTGAAGGTGGATGGTCTTCCGACCTCTTCCCCCAAAGATTCGAAAGAGGACAATCATTCACAGGAGCAATCCTCTACAGAGACGAAGTCCTCTTGTGTTCGTATCCTTGTGGAGTTGCGAATGACCAACGGATTGCATATCTCCCAGAAGAACCTTAACTATCAGGAGTTGAAGCAACTGATAGAGAAGTTGGAGGGCCTATGCTTAATGTAACAGGATTAAACCGTTTCTATTACCTCCGTGACTTCACCGACATGCGATGCAAGCATAGCCGTGTGTTGTCCATTATACGCGAGCAGCTTCATCGTGAGCCCGATGATGGCGACGTGTTCATTGTCATGTCTCGTGATCGTCGTATTGTGCGGCTGTTCACGTATGACAACCGCTCATATAGTCTGTTTGAGAAGAAGTTTGTGGCGGGTCATCAGTTTATGAAAGTAGAGCGTGAAGGTAATGAACATGTCTATAGAATAGACTGGAGAGATGTCGCGCTGTTATTGGCAAATCCAATAGTTAAAACATTGAAAATCAAATAATTATGTCGCTGACTCATTCGTTTTTCTCATATATTTTTGCTACCTTTGTAGCTGAAAATCAGAGCATTACGGATGATCGAACTGCGACATATCATAGAACAAAAGCAAGAACTTCTGACGCGAGAGTCAATCTCGCGTCCCGCTCTTGATTATAGCGAAGGTATGACAGCAGAAGAACAAAAACGTTATATCAACTATTTGGCTGAGCGAGTTCGTGAGGCTGATTTAGGTCTTCGTGCCCGTGATGCGGTACTTCAGGATTTTTTGGACAAGCAGAAGGAATATGATGCCCGCTTGTCAAAGCTTGATGCCGTGTTGTCAGAAATGCAAGATCTGAAGGATAGTTTGGCTTCCGAAATGAAGAAGCGTAAGGCCGCCGAACGGAAGGTGGATGACTTGAAGGCGAAGTTGAAGTTTGCCAACAAGAATCGCTTTGGTGACAAAATGAGCGGCTCCAAGAAAAAGCGTTCGGACGCAGAGTCTGATCGTACCCAGGACGAGGAGAATTTTGATGGTACGTCTTCGTCTCTGCCTGATGACTCGGTAGCCAATAAAAAACCAGAGGCGCCAGCCGCAGTAGCTCCTAAGGAGAAGAAGCCACGTGATTTGTCTAATCGTCCTGACACCTATAAAACCATGGGAGTTCAGGGAACGTCCAAGGAATATAAGTCGGACTTGTCCAAAGTCCCTGGACGTGTACTTGAGAAAAAGATGGTCCCTGTGTTCCATCTTGATGTAAGCATCGTCGAAGAACGTTTCGAGTTGGTTCACTATGTCGAGAAGGGCAAGAAACCCAAGTGGGGTTATTTCCCTGTAGTCGGTAATCCACAGATCGTTACAAAGTTTGACGGCACCAAGGTCACTCCTGAGTTTCTTCAAGCCATAGCATACGAGGTCTATGTGAAAAATGTTACTTTCGGCCTTCTTCATCGTTGGCTTACCGACTTGGGTATGCAGGTGTCTGCCAATACGCTCCGTAACTGGCTGAAGAAAGGCAAGAAGTATCTTGACGAGCTTGTCAAGGTACTGAAGGAAGTGGCGTTGGAGAAAGACTCTATAGTAAACTGTGACGAGACATGGTGCAAGGTCCGCAAGTACGACCATTACAAGAAATGTTATATTTGGGTATTGGTCAACAAGGCGGAACAGACAGTCATCTTCTTCTATGAGGATGGCTCGCGTGGTCGTGATGTGTTGACCAACTTTATCGGTGACGCCGAGCTGAAGAGTGTCATGACTGACGGCTATAATGCCTATGTGTTTATTGGTGACGAGTTGAGCACCGTGCAGAAAAGCCCTAACCTCAAGAAAGCCATACACCAAGTCTGCATGGCTCATTTGAAAGCCAAGTTGGACAAGGCCCTGGAGCAAGCCGGTGATGTTCGAGCTCTTCCTTTTTTAAGAGGTGTGGATTTCTTTTATGTTCGAGAACGGCAATACGACAAGGATGGTCTTAGTCCTGACGAAAGAGGTAAACGTCGTCAAGACCTTGAGTCAAAGGAAATGCTGATAACTCTTAGGCAACATCTTAAGATAGAGCTTGACAAAGACCCCTCTGAGACTACTCCTTACTTGAGGGCAGCGTTGAAGTATCTTGATAAGTTTTGGGACAACATCTTTGCTTTTCTAAAAGACGGCAGTCTTCCCATTGATAATAATCTGGCAGAACGTGCGATTCGTCCTTTGACCACCCAGCGCAATGCCATGCTCCACTTCGGCAGCAACGAAGGGGTGGAGATGGCGGCTACTTATCATAGCATCATCAGTACGGTGAAGATGCAGGGACGGTCTGCATGGGAGTACCTCGGTAAGTTTTTTACTAAAATATTTAACGGTTGCAGGGATTTTTTCAGTATGCGACCAGACAAAATTGGATTGGCAATATGCCAATAGTTAAAAAACAAGCGAAATTTTAACAACTCAATATATAGGCACTTGAAAAAGTGCCTATACAAGGGGCTATGCCCTAAATTGAGCACTAACGTGTGGGGGTGGCTATTGTGGCGTGATGGTATGGGGCTGAGGACGCATGGTATTGAATCATCATTTGTACTAAAAAAATATTTCAACTATGGAAAGAAAAACGATTTATCTTTGTCTTGCCCACATGAGTGAGGCGGGTTTGGAAC